>Ga0247727_10002689_pt1 | contig 40317 bp, 37 predicted proteins | sample WisWelCaveWW1625_FD_202498 | JGI IMG/M metagenome (GOLD analysis project Ga0247727, IMG submission 202498) | Biofilm microbial communities from Wishing Well Cave, Virginia, United States - WW16-25 | ecosystem: Environmental > Aquatic > Deep subsurface > Groundwater > Cave microbial mat | place... | reverse complement strand
GACGATGCGACGCTGCGGCGCCGGATACTTGGCGCTGGTCGAGCCGGCTCCTTTCGGCACTGCGGGGGCCTACGGCGTACGCACGGTGCCGACCGCTTTTCTCGTCGACGAACGCGCCGTCATTGCCGCGTCGGTAGAGGGCTGGAATCGCGAAGAGCTGCAGACGATCGCCGAGCGCGTCGCCGAGCTGCGCGCCGGCGTTCCGTCCGGGAGACTGAGCGGCGAGCCGCCGGCGATGAAGCCGGGTTGCGGATCGAAGAATACGCTCGACGCGGCGACGGTCGCTGCGATGAGTGCCACCGGGTTCGACGACCTCGAGGATCTCTTCGAGCGTGGCTGGACCGATGGCCTACCCGTGGTGCCGCCGACGCGCGAGCGAGTGCGCCGCATGCTCGGCGGACGCGACGGAACTCGCTCGCTCGGCCCGGTACCGCCAGGGATGGGCGAGCTCACGCTCGAGCGGCTCGCGGCGTCGGCCGTTCTCGCCGGATGCAAGCCTGAGTATTTTCCCGTCGTCGTCGCCGCCGCCGAAGCGACGCTCGAGCCCGCGTTCAACGTGCACGGCATGACCAACACCACGCACACGGCGGGCCCCATCGTGATCGTGAGCGGGGCCATTCGCGAGAAGATCGGCATGAACTGCGGCATCAACGCGATGGGCGGATGGAACCGCGCTAACGCGACGATCGGTCGCGCCATCCGATTGATGATCGGTCTTACGGGTCGCGGAGCGCCGCCCGATCTCGATCGCTCGACGCTCGGCCAGCCGGGCAAGATTTCGTTCTGCTTCGCGGAGAACGAAGAGGCGAGCCCTTGGGAGCCGCTCTCGGTGACGCGTGGCTTCGCGGCGGGCGAGAGCGTAGTCACGCTCTACTGCGGCGACGCGCCGTTCTCGGTATCGGACCACTACAGCCGCGATCCCGACGACATTCTCTACACGATCGCGATGGCCGGCGCTGCGGCGTTCTCACCCACGGTTTTTCCCATCGCCGCGGAAACGGTGTTCGTCATCGGCCCCGAGCACGCGCGGAGTCTCGCGGCTGCGGGCTGGAGCAAGCGTGACGTCGCCGAGCGCATCGTCGAGGTCTCGAAGCGAAGAGTGGGCGACATGAAGCGCGGCGAGCGCGGACCCTTCGTCGCGGGCTTGCCGGACGACACGCTGTTGCCGAAGTGGATGAGCGCCGACGAGGTCGCGATCACCGTGTCCGGCGGGCCGGCGGGGCGCTTCTCGGCGATCTTGCCGCCCTGGGTAGGATACGGACTCGGATCCGCGATGGTCAGCAAACGAATCGAAGAGGAGGCATGAGCGCCATGAGCACGGATGATCTGGTGAGCCCTTTCGACGACGCCGTCGTCGAGCCGCAGCCGCTCGCCGCGCGACCGTCGACGATCGCGGGGAAGCGCGTGACGCTGCTCTCGATCAGCAAGCCGAAGTCGGCGGAGTATCTGAACGAGATCGAGCGCCTGCTCGTGTCCCGCTACGGGGTGACGGTGACGAGGGCATTCAAGCCCACGTTTACGAAGCCCGCGCCTCGCGAGCTGATCGACCAGATCGCCGCCAGTGCCGACTTGGTGGTGGAGGCGCTCGCCGATTGAGGATCCTGCGTGTCGTGCAGTGTGCACGACGTCATCCGCTTGGAGAAGCTCGGCGTGCCTACCGTCAACGTGGGTACGGAGGCGTTCGTCGATGAATCGGAAGCGCAGGCGCGTGCGCTCGGAATGCCGGCCTACGACGGAGTTTGGCTTCCGCACCCGGTCGCAGTGCTCACGGACGCCGATCTCGAAACGCTTGCGCGGAAGACCGTCGACGCGCTCGTGGAGAAGCTGACTCGCAAAGCATGAGGATCGTCTCGTGGAACGTGAACGGCGTACGGGCATGGATCAAGCACGGCGGTCTCGATTGGCTCGCAGAGAAAATGCCCGATGTGCTCTGCCTCCAGGAGACGAAAGCCACCGAGGACCAAATCGCCGAAGCCGACCACGAGCGCATCCGATCGCTCGGGTATCACCCTGCGTGGCACTCGGCTTCTCGCGCCGGCTACAGCGGGGTGGCGACGCTCGCTCGCAGCCGGCCCCTCTTCGTGTCCAAAGGCACGCCGTTCGAGCGAGGGGAGGGGCGCGTGATCGTCACCGAGCACGGGTCGTTCACGCTCTACAACATCTACTTCCCGAACGGGCGCCAGCGGGAAGACGGGCCGGATCCCGAGCGCATCGCCTTCAAGCTCGAGTTCTACGGCGCCCTGCTCGATCAGCTGGAGGAGGAGCGGGGCGAAGGTAAGAGTCTCGTCATCGCGGGAGACTGGAACACCGCTCACACGGAGCTCGATCTCGCGCGCCCGAAAGAAAACGTTGGCACAACCGGCTTTCTCCCGATCGAACGCGCAGCGTTACAGAAGTACGTCGACGCGGGTTACGTGGACACCTTCCGGCACTTTCACCCGGCCTCTCTTTACGTCGGAGTCGAGCCCCACAAGCGTCCTTACTCGTGGTGGACCTACAGAGCGGGTGCGCGCGAGCGCAACATCGGTTGGAGGATCGACTACCACTTCGTCAGCAAAGAGCTGCTGCCCCGCGTGCGTGGCGCGACGATTTGGTCGGAGACTGCGGGCTCGGATCATGCGCCCGTAGTGGTCGACTTGGACTAGCGAGTGGTAGCCCGACCGCGCGTGCGGGAGGCTCTGTCGCTCAGCGACGAATTTGGCGGACCGTCGGGATCGGCCCACGCTGAAGCTGGGGCAGCGAAGCGACCTTCTCTCGCACCGCGCGCCCTAGCATCACGAAGGCCGCTGCGATCGAGACGAGCACGACGAAGCCGATGGCGGTCGGCACGGCGGCGAGAAGCTCGAGCAGCAGCAGAGTCGCAACCGCCAAGCCGAAAACACTGACAAGCAAGAGAGCGAGGGCCATCGCGGCATCTTCGCCGAGAGTGGGGGGACGTGCGCTCACGCTCGCCCGACGTTTGGTTCGTTCTCCAGCCATGCCTCAGCTCGCGCGTCTTCGCCGCGTAGCGTTCGGTTAACGGATCGCCCGAGGATTCTCAAGCAAAGTTTGATCGAGAAAAACCGGGTCGAAAGTGGGGGTAGCCCACTAAGAACCTGAAATATCTGATGAAAACTGAAAAAACCCCGATCCGACCAAGGACCTAAAAATACCTGAACGGGTTAAGCCGAAAGTCGTTTTTTCGAAGGGTAGCCGCGATTTCGCCAGCGACCGGCGAATTGAGTCAGTCTCGGACGAACGGCAAGGGACGGAGACGGACGAAGCAGGAGATAGCCGTGAAAACACATTGGATGGATCGATCGGCCACCGACGTCGCAGCCGCGGTTCGCGCGCGGAACGTCTCGCCCGTCGAAGTCGTAGAGGCGGCGCTCGAGCGCATCGAGGATCGGAACCCGACCCTGAACGCGTTCGTCCACGTTTGTGCGGATCGTGCGCTCAGCGAAGCGCACGCGCTCGCAAAACGAATTGCGCGCAACGAAGACGTGGGTCCGCTCGCGGGAGTGCCCTTCGGAGTGAAGGACTTGGAGGACGTCGGGGGGTTGCCGACCACCTACGGCTCGGCCGTGTTCGCTAATCACGTCGCGACGTCGGACTCGGCGCAAGTGACGCGGCTGCGCGCGGCCGGCGGCATCGTGGTCGGGAAGACGAACACCCCGGAGTTCGGCTACACGGGCTTCACTCACAATCGCCTCTTCGGCACTACACGGAATCCATGGAATCCGGAGCGCACGCCTGGCGGCTCGAGCGGTGGATCGGCAGCCGCGGTCGCCGGCCGCATGGTACCGCTCGCAACCGCGTCGGACGGCGGCGGCTCGGTTCGCATTCCCGCCTGCTACGTAGGCGCGTTCGACATGAAGCCCACCTTCGGCCGGATTCCGATTGGTCCCGAAGAGGCACTCGGCATGCAGCGATGGGTCGACACCGTTCACTACGGTCCGATCACGCGCAGCGTCGCCGACGGCGCTCTGCTCATCGACGTTGCGGCCGGGTATCATCCGAGCGATCCGAATTCTTTGCCGCGGCCGAGTGTTTCCTACCGCGATGCGCTCGAGCACCCGCTCGCGCCGCTGCGCATCGCCTTCAGCCTGGACCCGGGTTACGGACGGGTGCAGGCCGACGTCGCCGATGCCGTACGAAACGCCGTCGAGGAGTTTCGAAAAATGGATCACAGGGTCGAGGAGGTTCGCCTCGAGCTGCCGGACCTCGGTCGCGCTTGGGCTTTCATGTGCGGCGCAGAGAACTGGGCAGAGATCGTCGATCGCGTAAAAGGGCGAGAAGCCGAGCTCGGTCGCGGATTTTGGACGGGGCTAGAAGTCGCGCGAACGTTGACACTGCATGATCAGGGCGAATTCCAGCGGCAACGCACCGAGCTCAATTCGAAGCTCGCCGCGTTCTTTTCTCGCTACGATCTCTTGTTGACACCAACCTTGCCGACGGAAGCATTCGCCGCGCGTGGGCCGCTCCCAGGCGAGGTGGACGGGGTTGCGCTCGAATCTCCGATCCACGCGGTCGCGTTCGCCTACCCATTCAACATGTCCGGTCATCCGGCCGCGACGATTCGCGCCGGTTTCACGCGGGCGGGGCTACCTGCCGGGCTTCAGCTCGTTGCCGAGCGTCATCGGGACGAGTTGGTGTTGCAGGCCGCGCGCGCTTTCGAGCGTGTTCGGCCGATGACCGAGTGGCCCTGAGACCGATCGGACGCGAGGCTCAGCAGCCCTTGAAGCCGAGTCGCTTCGCCGCTCCGATGTACTGATGTCGAATCTCGCCCGGCAGTCTATCGCCGAATTTTTCGAAGAATTGCTGCTGGTCCGCCAGCTCGTTCTGCCAATCCGCCGCGTCTACGTGGAGCAGCTCTTCCAGCGTCGCCGCGCTCACCTGGCCTTCGAGGCCCGAGAGATCGAGCGCACCGGGCGCAGGCACGTTGCCGATCGGCGTGTCGACGGCCGCCGCTTCTCCGCGACAGCGCCCGAGGATCCAGCGCAGCACGCGGACGTTCTCGCCGAAGCCGGGCCAGATGTACTTCTGGTCGGCGTCTTGGCGGAACCAGTTGACGTGGAAGACCTTCGGCGGCTTTCGACCAGCCACTGCACCGACACGGAGCCAGTGCGCGAAGTAGTCGCCCATGTTGTAGCCGCAGAAGGGGAGCATCGCGAAAGGATCGCGGCGAATGACGCCGAGCTGCTGGCCTTGGGCCGCCGCGGTGGTTTCGGAGGCCACCGATGCGCCGACGTAGACGCCGTGGTTCCAATCGAAGGCTTCGAAAACGAGAGGGGCAGTCCGCGCGCGCCGGCCGCCGAAGATGATCGCCGAGATGGGCACGCCTTCGGGATTCTCGAAATCCTTGGAGATGCCCGGGCACTGGCGTGCAGGCGCGGTGAAGCGTGCGTTCGGATGCGCCGCTTTCTCTCCGGAGCCGGGCTGCCAGTCGTTGCCGCGCCAGTCGATCACGTGGGCGGGCGGCGGCGACATGCCTTCCCACCAAGGCTCTCGATTGTCGGTGAGACCGACGTTCGTGAAGATCGAGTTCGTGCGCAACGTCGCCATCGCGTTCGGGTTGGTCTTCAGGCTCGTACCGGGCGCGACGCCGAAGAATCCGGCTTCCGGGTTGATTGCGTAGAGACGGCCGTCCGCGCCGAAACGCATCCACGCGATGTCGTCGCCAACCGTCCAAACTTTCCATCCCGGCTGCGACTTCGGCGAAACGAGCATCGCGAGGTTCGTTTTTCCGCAAGCCGACGGAAAGGCGGCGGCCATGTACGTCACTTCACCCTGCGGGCTCTCGAGCCCGAGGATCAGCATGTGCTCGGCGAGCCAGCCTTCGTCTCGCGCCATGTTCGAAGCGATGCGGAGCGCGAAGCATTTTTTGCCGAGCAGCGCGTTGCCGCCGTAGCCCGAGCCCACACTCCAGATCTCGCGACGCGCCGGAAAGTGCAGGATGTAACGACGGTCGGGAGAAAGATCTCCGAGCGAGTGCAGGCCTTTGACGAAGCTGCTGTCGCTCCCGAGTCGATCGAGCGCGTCTTTGCCCATGCGCGTCATGATTCGCATGTTGACGACGACGTAGGGCGAGTCCGTGATCTCGACGCCGACTTGAGCGAGCTTCGAGGTTTTGGGGCCCATGATGTAGGGCACGACGTACATCGTTCGCCCCCGCATGGCGCCCGCGAAGAGCGGTTTGACGCGGGTCTCGGCTTCCGCCGGAGACATCCAGTGATTCGTGGGACCTGCGTCCGCTTCCCGGTCGGTGCAGATGAAGGTCAGGTGCTCCACACGTGCGACGTCGCGCGGGTCGCTGCGATGCAGGTAGCAGTTCGGAAATGTCTCTTCGTTCAGGCGGTGGAGACTTCCCGACGCGACTTGTTCCTCGACGAGACGTCGATACTCGGCGTCGGAGCCGTCACACCACACCACGCGATCAGGTTTCGTCAAGTCCGCAACTTCGCGGACCCAGCTCTCGAGCTCTCGATGCATCGGCGATCGATCCCTAGCGTTAAAAAACGCTCGCGGCGCCGGTGCGCTGACCGGCGCCGCGAGCGCCTACACTAGGCACGGAATCCGGACGGAAACTAGCGGGGTGCTGGCCCTCGGCGACAGCCGGGCGACAGCCGGTACCGCCGTCATGCCGGCGTGCACAGCGGAGCGCACTCGGACGTTCCAGGCCGACTCCTGCTCACGCTGCGAAGGGCCTTCGGGCAACCGCCAGCTCAGCCGCGCCGGCGAGCGTGCAGTAGCGGCGCGCCGTCTCCACTTCGTCGAATCCCGCTGCCTCGAGCATTCGCGAAGCGCGTCCGTGGCGCTCGCGCGTGGCGAGCCCGGCGAGCGGCACCGCAGCGACCGCGTCGGCTGCGACTCTTGCGATCACGCATCCGCTGCGCACCCAATCGACGACGAGGAGGCGGCCCCCGGGCTCGAGGACGCGCCGCATCTCGCCGAGCACACTCGCACGCGCGGGAGACGGCAGGTCGCCGAGCACGAAGACCGCAGTCGCCACGTCGAAGGTGCTCGCGACGAAGGGCAAGCGATCCGCGGATGCGAGATGCAGCTCGATCGGTGAGGGCGCCGTGCGCGCACGATCTCGCGCGATCGTGATCGCGTCGCGATCGTTGTCGATACCGACGAGCACGGCCGAAGGCTCGAGACGCGCCGCGCGCGCGAGGAGACGACCGGTGCCGCAGCCCACGTCGAGCATGCGGGTACGCGCCTCGAGGCCCGCATGGTGCAGCACATCGGCGGTCTGAGGCCCGCCGGGCACCACCCAGCCGACCAACATCTCGGCCAGCTCGTCGAACACGTCGAAGCTGCCGGAGACGAACGTGCGTGTGGACGCGGCCATTGCGCTTCGCCTCCAGTTGATGGCCGAGCAGCGTGCAGGAACAAGCGGGGTCGATCTCGCTCGGGGGGTGAGCAGCGAGCCAGCGAGCTGCGAACGCAACCGAGCGTCACTCGTCCAAGTAGCCGAGCGCGCCGAGCTGTTCCAGGCGCTCGCCCGACCCCTCAGAATCGAGCGCCGGCTTCGCACGCGTCGCGAACCAATCGGGTGCGGTATGCGTCGCCACCGTACGAACGGGGCTTCGCTCGAGCAGCTCGGGCGCAAGCCACTCCGTCATCGCCTCGCCGTCCATGTCGCGAGCGACCGGGATGCCGAGGATCGCGAGCACGGTCGGCGTCACGTCGAGAACGGAGCCGAGACTCGGCAAATCGCGTCGCGTGAGAGCGTCGATCGCCGCGTCGTCGCGACGGAGATCCGGGCCCGCCGCGACGAGGAACGCCGGCGGGGCGCTGAGATGCCCGCCCGAAAGCGCCGGGGTCGTGAAGCGGAGAGCTCGGCGAATCGGGCTCATGCCATGATCGCTGACGACGATCACGTTCGTGTCCTTCGGCGCGGCGGCCATCAACGTGCCGAGCAGCTCGTCGAGGTAGACGTAGTACGCCGCGAGAACGTGACCGAACATGCGAACTTCTTCCTCGTCCGGAGGATCGCGATAGAGCTCCGGATGAGCGTGGCGCCAGAACCGATGGCCGACGACGTCGGCGCCGCCGAAGTACACGGCGAAGAGATCGAAGGCCCCGTCGTTCGCAAGCACGTCGAGCGCGACACGGTGGTAGAGAGCGTCGGCGCGAAAGGCCCAAAGGCTCTGTTCGAGAAGCTTCGCTGGAAGAGGCGCAGCGCTCGACGGAAATTCGCCGAATATCCGCGCGGTGAGTGCGGAGAGATCGGCTTCCACACGCGGGACCAACTCCAAAAGCGGCGCCTCGCGCTCGGGTGGGTGCACTTGGTGCGCGAGGCCGGCGACGAGCTTTCCCTTCCAGATCCCGCGTCCGGCTTGGCGAATCGCCGGTGTGATCGTATTGACCTGCGCCACCATCACTCCGTGGATCGGCTCGGCCGGATAGGTCATCCACCAACCGATGGTGTGCACGCGACGGCCCGCGTCGGTCGCGATGTTCCAGAACGCCTTTACTCGCCGGTCGTTGCTCGTGTAGAGCCGCGCCGCGTTGCCGCGTTCGTCGCGGGACTTCTGCTCACCGTGGACGAAGCCGAGGATGCCGTGCCTCCGGCTCTCGACGCCGGTAGCGATCGATGTCCAGATGATCGGCGAGAGGGTCGGCTTCGTCGCTTCGAGCGTGCCGAAAGTGCCTCGACCCATGAGACCGGCCAGGGCCGGCATCCGTCCCGCTTCGAGTAAGGGCAGCACCACGTTCCACTCGAGACCATCGAGCCCGACGAGAAGCACGGGATGCCTGACGGCGTTCGATGGAGGCGGGCTCGAATCGCAGCTCGGAACGGCCGCAGCGAGACCGGCAAGTGCGAACGAGAGCGCGAGCCAGCGCCTGAACTCGCGGAACGCGCGCGTGAGTCGGCGTTTCACGTTGCTCGCGCGCGTTGTCATGCGCAGATCGGCGGGGTAGACACCGTCACTCCCCGCGCAGGCGGATCGGGAGCGAAAAGGTGGTGAACATGGACGCGGGCGGGCGGACCATCCGCGACTCGGATCTTCTCGCCGCGATTCTCTGTTTCTCCCTCTTCGTTTCGGTGGTGTGGTTCAGCAGCGGCGACATCCCGCTTCTCGCAGACAACCAACACTACTTTTTCATCGCCGAGCGAGCGGCCGCCGGTGTGCCGCCTCACGTCTCGCAATTCGATCCCAAGAACGCGCTCGGAATGCTCGTGACGGCCGCAGCGATGCGGACCGGACGCCTTGTCGGCGTCGACGACATCACGGCATCGCGCATCGTCAGCGTGGGTGCAGGCGCATTCGCCGTTGCGCTCGTCTGGCCTCTCGCTCGTCGCATCACCGGTAGCCGAACGGCGGCATGGACCGCGTTCGTCGGCATGATGTCGCTCGAGCGCTTCGTGATCATGTCGGCGATGGGATCCCAACCGAAGATTTTCCTCGTCGCGTTTCTCGAGGCGTCGATGCTCGCGTTGAGCCACGGGAGAGTGCTCACGGCGGGCGCGACGGCTGCCGCGGCCTTTCTCTGCTGGCAACCCGCCGGCGCCTTGCTCGCCACGGGCCCGCTCGCGTTGATCCTGGCCCGCGCCGGCGCCCGCAAGGTCGCTCTGTTCGCGCTCGCTGCCGCGTTGCCGATCGTCGCGTACGAGGCTTACTTTCTCTACCACGACGCACTCGCCGAGCAGATCGAGCAGGCTTTCGTCTTTCCGTCGAAATACATGGAGTCGCTGCCGGCGACTCTGCAGCCCGTGCTCAGGCGGGCACGGTGGACTTTCGCGATCTCGCAGGGGGTCGACGCCGGATCGATCGTGCCGCTCGTGTCGCTTGTCGGGCTCGGCCTGCTCTGGCTCGGCATCTTGCGGCCAAGCTCGCGCATCGTGGCAGCGTTTCACGGGCGGACCGATCGAATCTATCTCGCGGCTACCGCGCACGTCGCGCTGCTCAGCTGTCTCGTGAGCTTCCAAGGCTTTCCCGACCGCTTTTGGCTCGACCCCCTGATGGCCATCACCGCAGGCTGGGTCTTCAGTCTGATCGCTGACCGTCTCGCAGCGAAGGTCTCTGCGGTGCCGTGGCACCTCTGCGTGCGCGGCGCTTGCGCGGCGTCGCTCCTCTGGATGGCGCTCGCCGGCCAGTGGAGCGGCACGGAGATTCGTGGGCTGGAAGCTCAGCGCCGAACAGCGCGCGCCCTCGGCGGCATTCTCGACTCGGGCTACTCGGTCTACTCGGTTGGCTGTACGCATCTCCTCGCCTTGAACCACGTGAGCAATTTTTCTCCGTATGGCTTCTTCTTTCGCGGCGTCGAAGAGTATCTCCATGCCAAAACCCAAGGGCGCGGATATTTTCCGCTTCGCGATGGCGCTCCTCCGGACGTGATCCTGCTCTCTCGGGGCAAGTATTTGCAGCAGCAGCCTTGGTTCGAGCGCGACTACGTTCGAGTGAAGCGAGATGAGTTCTCCGGACAGATGGTTCAGGTATGGCTCCGCGCCGACGTGCTCTCGGGCCGCGTCAGTCGAGGTAGCCGAGCGCGCGAAGCCGTTTCTCCATAGCTGGCGTCAGTTTTTTCTCGGGCGCGGTCGGCTTCCGCCGACTCCGCGCCGGCGCCTCGTAGAATCGACCCAACGCTTCGACCAGGCGGCGACCCGCTTCGAGAGCTTGCGGGTCTCCGGGCGACTTCTCGCCAGGGTCCGCCTCGAGGTCGTAGTACTCCGCAGTTCGGCGACGCACATCGACGACGACCTTGTGCGGGTGCGCGAAAGCGGCTGTCAGCGCCGGGCGGCTCGCGTTGAAGCGGAGCTCCGCGATCGCCACGCGATCGTCGACTAGCGGCGCGCCGGCCGAATCGATCAGAGAGCGCCCGGTGATGCCTTCGAGACCAGACGCGCTCGTGATTCCGAGGATGGTGGGTGCGACGTCGACCAAGCTGGCACTCGTGTTCGCGACGGAAGCTGCCAGTCGACCGGGCGCCCAGAAGACGAGGGGGACAGCGAGCACTTCTTGGAACAGCGTTCGACGATGCCCCTTGCCGCCGTGCTCCAAAAACTCGTCGCCGTGGTCGCTCGTCACGACCACGACCGTGTTCGCGAGGAGGCCGGCACGCTCGAGATCGGCGAGCATGCCGGCGATCGTGTCGTCGGTGAATCGGATCTCGCCGTCGTAGAGCGCGAGCACGTGCTCGTAGTCGGCTTTCGTCACGCCCGGCTTGAAACCGGGCGTGTGTCGATACGCGTAGCCAGGAAAATTCCCATCGTAGTCGGGATCGAACATCCGGTCGTACGGCGGAGGGGGCAAGAGATCGTAGTGCACATCCCATAGATGGACGAAGAAGAAAGTCGGCCTTGCATCGCGACCTGCAACCGCGCGGGTGAACGCCGCGGCGACCAGCGGATTCGTCACGTCCTTGTGCGAAGCAGCGTGGGCGCGAGCACGTGATCGTTTGTGCCTCTCGTCGATGAGCGCGGAATCGGAAGTGCACGCGACGTACTCCTCGAACCCGCGCGCGAGACCGAAGGTGGGGTCGAGGAAGGGGCCGCTGTAGAGACCCACCGTGCGGTATCCCGCCGCCCCGAGCGCCTCCGCAAGGGTCGGGATCGACGGATCGAGCGACGACTGGGGCAGTGTCGCGCCGTGCTCGGCGTCATGGCGTCCGGTGAGTAGCGCCGCGTGCGCGGGCAGAGTCCACGACGTGGTGCTGACCGCATGTGCGAACGTGACACCGTCCCGCGCCAGGCGATCGATGGTGGGGGTCGTCTCGCGACGATAGCCGTAGGCCGAGACGTGGTCTGCACGAAGACTGTCGATAGAGATCAGCAGCACGTTCGGTCGTTCGGAGCTGGTCGGAGCGGTGCGGGTGCAAGCGGCCGTGATCGCCAGCAGGGCGGCGACCACCAGCATTCGAAGGACGGCGAAGCATCGCACGAAGTAAGGGGCGCCGTACACGCCCGAGCGCCGTAGCCCGCGCTCGCGGAGGGGGCAACTGCGCTCAGGTCCGCGACCTGCGATGGCGTCGGCCATTCGCGCGGGCTAGCGATCCGACGTGGGCCACCAAGCCGCGACGGTTCGTCGTCTCTGCCTCTTGGCTGTTTCTCTCGCCGTGTTCGCGTGCAAGCCCACCGCGAAACCGAGCCCGGTGGGACCGCTGCCGCCGAAGATTCTACTCGTGACGGTCGATACCATGAGAGCCGATCACGTCTCGGCCTACGGCTATCGTCGCGAGACCACGCCCGTGATCGACGCGTTGGCAAAGCGCGGCGCCCGCTTCGCGAGCGCGTACACGGTGATGCCGACGACGGATCCGTCCCACGCGTCCATGCTGACCTGCGAGTATCCGCGCACGCATGGCATCGTCGCGAACGGCACTCGTCGCGCGAATCCGGACGGACCCTCGCTCGGCGCTTGGCTCGGGGAGCGCGGATACTCGACCGCCGCGATCACGGCGCGACTCGGCCTCGATCCGTCCCAGCGCCGCATCCGCGGGTTCGAACACTCGGACGCCCCTCGACTACCGATCAAGCACCGGACGGCGGAGGAAGTGCTCGAGCGCGCAACCGATTGGCTGCATGCGCGCGCGGGCGAGCGCTGGTTTCTCTGGGCGCACTTCTGGGAGCCGCACAAGCCCTACCAGCCCGAAGAGCCGGAGCGGAGCGCCTTTGCTGCGGGCGTTCCGCGCAAGCGTCGCTACGAAGATCCGACACGCTTTCTCGAGCGCGGCGGATCGATCGACGCGGAGATCGTCGAAGCGGCGACCGCGCTCTACGATGCGGAGATTCATCACGCCGATCGGGCGATCGGAGGTCTCGTCGAAGTCGCCACCGCGGCCGAGCCTGCCGGCGTCGAGCCCATCCTTTTCGTTCTCGCGGACCACGGAGAGTCGCTCGCGGATCGGCCGCTCGAGAGCCGCGTGGGCTTCGGCCACGGAACTCACATCAACGACGAGGTGGTGAAAATTCCCTGGATCGTCGTTTGGAAAGACCACGTACCGGCCCGCGTCGTCGAGACGACGGTTTCGGTCGTCGACTTGATGCCTACGCTCGCGGGCCTCGTGGAGGCAGACGCGTCGATGACCTGCGAGGGGAGAAGTGTTGCAGCAGCGCTGCTCGGCGGCCTCGAGCCGGCGCCGAAACCCATCGTGGTGGATCGGCGTCGCTTCAAGACGCAACCGATTCCGGGGCTTCGTCACGACGAGCTCGCGTGGATCGACTACCCGTGGAAGCTCTACCGCAACGAAGGCGCGAAGCAGCCGAAGCTCTACCGTCTCGATCACGACCCGGGCGAGACCCGGGATCTCGTCCCAGAAGCGCCGGTCGTGACCGAGCGGCTCGCCTCGGACCTCGAACGATGGAAAGCCGCTCACCCCCTAGCTCGCGACGATGAGCCGTGGACACCCGAGCGCGAAGCCGAGCAGGAGGCGCTTCGCTCCCTCGGCTACATCGATTGACAGTTTCGCGATCGCGCTTGAGTTTCGGTAGCGAATCCGGGAACGTACGTCCCGTGAGCGACGTCGGTGAAGGCGGCGGATCAGGATGGATACCAACACTCTCGAGCAATTGATCGTGACGTCGTTCCCATCGGCGACAGTGGAGGCGGTCGACCTCAACGGTGGGGGCGATCACTTCCAAGTGCTCGTCGTGTCGGAGCGCTTCGATGGGCTGAAGCTGGTGCAGAGGCACCGCTTGGTTTACGACGCGCTCGGCGACCTGATGCGCGCACGAATTCACGCGCTCGCGCTCAGCACTCTCACCCCGACGGAGCACCGGAACACGCTCGTCACAAGCATCGGCAGGAGCTGACCCGTGGCAGATGACATCTTCGAACGTATTCAGAAGCAGATCGATGGGAACCGAGTGGTCCTCTACATGAAGGGGACGCCGGCGCTTCCCCAGTGTGGGTTTTCGCAGGTGACGTCGCAGATCCTCACGCGCCTCGGCGTCGAGTACCAGACCTACGATGTGCTGCAAGATTCCGCGCTGCGCGAAGGCCTCAAACAATTCTCGAACTGGCCAACGATCCCGCAGCTCTACATCGGCGGTGAGTTCGTCGGTGGCTGCGACATCGTGCGCTCCATGTACGAGTCAGGCGACCTTCAGCGCCTGGTCGCGACCCCGAGCTGAGTTTCGACGCGCGCTCGCCGGTATTCGATGCGCGAGCGACCGGTCCGATGAGTCGAGCAGAGCTCTCGCCGGCACAACGTTCCGAGGCGCAAGCGCACGGGCTGACCGATCTCGACGTTTCGCGACAGCTCGAGCTGTACGCGAGCCCCCCGCCGCCTACACGGCTCCTTCGCCCTTGCGTCAGCGGAGACGGGATCCGCGTCATCGGTGCGGCGCTCGCGACCAGCATGGCCGAGCGCTACCGCGACGCGCTCGGCGATCGAGTACCGGTAGGCTTCGTGCCGGCGTCGGGTGCGGCGAGCCGAATGTTCAAGGCCCCTCTCGCCACGTTCCATTCGCGCGAGCCTGTGACCCTCGCCGATCTCGAGCGCTCCGCGGAGCGCTCGACCGACGCTCGCGATGTGCTGGAGCTTTTGCGGGGCTTTCGGCGTTTTGGATTCTACGAGCCGCTAGCGGCTCTCGCGGCTGGGGTTGGAATCGATCTCGACCGGATCGGCACAAGCGACGACGTTCGGCGAATCTTGGGCTTGCTGGTCGGCCCCGAAGGGCTCGACTACGGAAACGTGCCGAAAGGTCTTTTGCCTTTTCATCGTTACGACGACGGCGCCCGCACCGCGTTCGAAGAGCATCTCGTCGAAGCCGCAGCGTACGGGCGTGATCTGCACGGCGTCTGTCGTCTTCACTTCACGGTTTCTGCGGAGCACGAGGATGCCTTTCGTGCGCTCGTCAACCGCGTCGTCGCATCCTACGAGAAGCGCTTCGGGGTGCGGTATGACGTCACGTTCTCCACCCAGCATCCCTCTACCGACGCGCTCGCCGTCGACGCTGACAATCGCCCCTTCGCGCTCGCGGATGGGTCCTTGCTCTTCCGCCCCGGTGGCCATGGCTCGCTCATCGAAAACCTGGGCGAGATTCAGGGAGCCGCGGCGGCCGATCTCATTTTCATCAAGAACATCGACAACGTCGTGCCCGATCACTTGAAGACGGAGACGCTTCTCTGGAAGAAAACGCTCGGCGCGCTGCTGCTCGATCTACGGGCGAAGGTGTTCGCCGCTCTCGCCGCTCTCGACGCTCGCGAGGCCGGCGCGAGCGAGCAGGCTCGCTCTTTTCTCGGCGACGAGCTCGGGCTCGCGCTGCCTGCGGAGAGCGCCGAGCCCGACACGCTGCGGGATCTGCTCGATCGTCCGCTTCGCGTTTGCGGCATGGTGCGGAATACCGGCGAGCCCGGCGGCGGCCCGTTCTGGGTGCGGCTCGACGGTCGCGAGACGCTACAGATCGTCGAGGCGAGCCAAGTCGACGTGAAAGACCCGACGCAGCGGCAGATTCTCCGGAACGCGACTCACTTCAACCCCGTGGACCTCGTCTGCTCCATTCGAAACCGAACCGGCAAGCCTTACGACCTCGATCGATACGTGGATCAGCAAGCGGTCTTCATCGTGGAGAAGTCGAAGGACGGGCGCGCGCTCAAGTCCCTCGAGAGGCCGGGCCTTTGGAACGGCGCGATGGCTCGCTGGAACACGGTCTTCGTCGAGGTGCCTGCGACCACGTTTCATCCCGTGAAAACGGTCAACGCGCTTCTCACGCCGGCGCATCAACCGCCGCCCTGACGGGCTGCCTTCAGCGGCCGGCGAGAAACTCGTCGAGAATTCTCGACAAATCGCCCACGCGAATCTTCTGGCGACGTGCACCCGGCGGGAGTGCGTCGTAGATGCTCTCGAAGTAGCGGCGATCACATCGCGGCTCGACGATCACGACGATGCCACGGTCGGTGGGGGTGCGGATCAATCGACCGATCATCTGCTTTAGCCGGAGCAGCATGCGCGGCAGCATGAAATCCATGAACGAATTGCCGCCGTCCCTTTCGATCAGCTCACCGCGGCGCTGGATCAGCGGATCGCCCGGCACGTCGAAGGGGAGCTTCTCGATCACGACGGCTTGGCAGGCGTCTCCGGGAATGTCGACGCCTTGCCAAAAGGCCCGCGCTCCGAGCAGCACGGCCTGGTCGGTTTCGCGGAACGTGCGCACGAGGTCGTGAGGGTCGGTGTTGCCGGTCGATGGCGTGATGATCGAGAAGCCTTCCGACGAAAGGCCGCGGAACAGCGCGTCGGCTACCGTGGCCATGCGGTCGCGACTCGTGAAGAGGCCGAGAGTGCGGCCGCCGAGCTTTCGCGCGATCGTGGTCACGACATCCGTGGTGCGCCGGACGAGATCTTCGCGTGAGAAACGCTCGTCGATGAAAAGAACCCGCAGATTGCGCGCGTAGTCGAAGGGGCTCTCGATCGGCGGGTGCACCGCGAAGCGTGAGCTCGCGCGCTCGGGTAGCTCGAGCGTTCCGAGCGCGCCGCGAAGATCGTCGCCGACGCCGACCGTTGCCGATGTCGCGAACAGGGTCGTTGCTCGGTCGAGAATCTCGTCTTGAAACGCCGCTGCCGGTGAGACGGGCGTGACCGTGAGCCGCCAGCTCCCCGTCTGGCGCGAGAGGCCGCGGTACCGAACAATTCGATCCGTCGCGGGCGTGGTCGGGAACGCTTCGCGAAGCACGCCGACCGCTTCGAGCAACGATGCGGCCGGGCCGGACGCGGGATGCTCGTCGCTCTCTTCTTCCGGCACCAGCTCCGACAAGCGTCGGCCGAGAGTCTCGAGGGTTTCCGCGAGCTCGAAGCTCGAATCGACCAGTGTTTTCCATGGCGCGCCGGGCCCGTCGAGCGGAACGGGGAGCTCGTCGCGGTATCCGGGCGACGGCGACTCGGTCGTGACGAGTGCGCGTGCAGCTGCGCCGACGGCGCCGATCAGCTCGAGCGCCTGCTCGGCATTTCGTTTGGCGCGCTCGTCCTTCAGCAGCGGAGTATCGCCTTTTCGTCCGAGCACCGTCTCGATTCGGTGCACGAGCTCGACGGACTCGACTCCGGTGGCGTAGGCGCCGTCGGCTCGTTCGGGCAGCTCGTGGGCTTCGTCGATGATCAAGTGTTCGAGCTCGGGATAGTCCGGCGGCCAGCGCAGCAGCAGGTCGTGGTTCACGACGATGATCTCGGCGGCGTCGAGACGCTGGCGGGCCTCGCGGAAAGCGCAGTCCCCCCGGGTCATCTCGCAAGACTTTCGACTGCACTCGCCGGCGTCGCCGCTCGTCACCTCGCGCCGATACGAATCGAGCTCGGGGTTCATCGCGAAGAGCACGCCGGGAATGCGGTCGACCTGCCCGTGGCCCGCCGTGCGCGAAAACGCGCAGAGCAGCGCGAGAGGGAAGGACGCAGGCTCGGGAAAAAGCTGGCTCTCGCGGTCGAGAAATCGGTCCAGGCGCCGACGGCAAAGATAGTTGGCGCGACCTTTCATCACAGTGAAGCGTAGATCGGGGTAGCCGAGCAGCCGCGCTGCCGTCGGGATGTCGTTCTCGACGAGCTGCGCTTGCAGGAGCTTGCTCGATGTCGAGACGATCACGCGCTGCCCGGTCGCGCGCGCGAACGGAATCGCGACCGCGAGATACGCGAGCGTCTTCCCGATCCCGGTGCCGGCCTCACAAACACGGACCGTTTTGCCGTCGCGACCCGTGAACGCTGCATGCGCCGCGGAGAGCAGCTGGAGCTGCCCTTCGCGAAGCTCGTACCGGGGCAACACCTCGCGACACGCGGCTTCGTCTCGCAGCCTCGAAATGATCGCCTCAAGATCCCATGCGACGGGCGGCAACGAGCTCGCCGCTTCTTCTCGGAGTCGGGTGCCGCGGCGCGTGAGCGACGTCGGCGCGGAAGCGAGGCGCGCTGCCCAGGGCGAAGCCGGCTGAAACGCTTTCAGCGCCGCGTGCGCGTTCACCGCGTTCGGCGCGCCGTCTCGCGACTCGGCGAAAATTCTCGCGACCACGCGCAGCGTATCCAACGCGTCGTCCAGCGCACGATGTCGCTCGCGCCGGCCGAGCTTCGTGCGGCACAGCGTGTCGAGCTTCATGTTGGGCAGATCCGGATACGCGAGCGCGAATAGCTCGATCGTGTCCAGGTAGGGATGGTCTTCGAAGCGGCGTCCTACCGCGCGAACGAGCCAGGCTCGCTCGAAATCGGCGTTGTGGGCGACCACCGGCAGGTCGCCGATGAACGAGTCGAGGGCTTTCGCGACGTCCGCGATCTTCGGCGCGGAGTCGACGTCCGCCTGCGCAATGCCCGTAAGCCGCTGAATGAAGGGGGAGAGGACGAGCTCGGTGTGGACGAAGGAGTTGAAGATACGCACCGAACGGGTCTCGGGGTCGACCCGCACGGCTCCTACCTCGATCAGGGATTCTGTCGTGGTGTCGAGCCCCGTCGCTTCGAAGTCCAAGAAACAGAGAGGGCCGGCAGCCGTCAGCGCCGCGAGGAGATCGGGCTCGACCCCGAGGCGCTCCGCTTCCGTGACGGCGACGTAAGGCCCGGTCGGCTCGAGGGACAGCTCTTCTTGGAATGCGAACGCGGACTTCGTGGATGTCGACACGCCGCGTTCGTATCCGACGCGACGCGAGGAGGCTACCGGGTATCGCTGGCAGTCCTGCCTACTAAGCCGCAAATGCGATCGCACGCTCGAGCGCACAAGTAGCTGCACACGACGGAACAGGTTGGTCCATTTCAGACCGCAAAGCCGCCCGCACGGCGTCGTCGAAAGCGGACTTCTGCCGCAGCATGACCGTCGCACCGCGTGGCACACCGCTTGCTCGACTCCCTGCCGCAACGCCCCTCCGGACAAAGCGGCAGCGAGCGAAAACGAGAAGAAGTCGGCGACGGAGATCCCATGGCGAACCTGAACTCCAGCAGCAAGATCGAGCTCGCGATGACCTACAGCGCCTATCGAGAGATGGAGCTCGTGCCGCGCCTTGCCGCCGACCACGTAAGCGAAGCGATTCTAGATCTCGCGGACAATCCGCGGCCCACCGAGGCCGTGATGCTCGAGGACGCCAAGGGCTGCTACTACTTGGCGGTCGATGGCTGGTACATCCTCTACCACCTCACCGAGCGCCTGGATTGTCTGACCATCCTCGGGGTCCTCGACGGACCCGAACACACTGTCCACTGAGGCGTTTCGGCCTCGGCTTGTGACAAAGGCGCCGGGCAAATGGGCAGGCCCGGCGCCGCCTCTTCTCCTTCTCTCTCCGACCCGGTTCCGCGTCACGTCCCTGACGAACGATTCGGCTGCCGCCGCCGCCGCGCGGCTTCCGCTGTGCGTCATCCTGGCGGAGACGCCGCCGTCGAGGCTGAAGGCTTCGCTTCGCGCTGCTCTGGTACGGGCCTTGCTCCTTCGAGCGAGTCCCGGCCCGAGCCGACGGTCGATGAACAAGTCCGCGATCACACGTTTTTCCGCCGAGCTTTCTTCCGCATCGTCTTGCGCCTCGATCATCATGTCGGGTGACGTAGACGGCTACGGTCTCGAGCAGCTGCTCGAGACTGCTCAGCGCTACGCGCGGCACGTGCGCGTGCGCCTCGAGGGCGGTGAGACCGAAGGCGCGCTTCGATTGCTCGAGCGCAGCTTCGCAAGGCTCACTCGTCGTGGGATCGAGGTAACGCTCGCACGCGGCTGAGCGCGGCGGCGAGCTCACGAGCTGCGGCGGCAGGATCCGCCGCCCCCATCACCGCTCCGATCACGGCAATTCCGTCGGCGCCCGCGTCGAGCACGCTCTCCACGTTGCGAGGCGCGATACCTCCCACCGCGACGACTCGTGGCACGTGCGCGAGCGCCTGCGCCGCTTCAACCGCTCGAGCGAGCATGCCGAGCCCTTGCGCGGCCCCGAAGCGACGCTTCGAAGCGGTCTCGAAAACAGGGCCGAACTGCACGGTGTCGACCTCGCGGCCGAGCGCGCGAATCTCGTCGAGCGAGTGAACGGAGAGTCCGAGCGTCGTCGTCGCGCGATCTCGCGCGTCGAGCAGCGAGCGCACGCGTCGCGGGTCGATCCCATCGGCCGGCAGATGAACGCCGTCCGCCCGGATCGCGATCGCGACGTCCACACGGTCGTGCACGACGAGGCGACAGCTTGCGAGTCGCGTGAGCTCGCGAAGCCGCTCGGCCGCGCGGTGAAATTCGATCCCGTTCCACCCGCGCGCGCGCAGCTGCACGGTGATCGGGACCACGCGTGCGATTGCTTCGAAAATGGCGACGACGCATTCGGGCGGCAGCGTATCGTCCGAGATGACGGTGAGTAGCGAGGCGGAGTCGGGATGCGTCGTCAACGCGCGCGGCTCAGTCGATCAAGTCGCTCAGAGGAGAAGAAGCGGTCGCGTAGAGCTTTTTCGGGATACGACCGGCAAGGTAGGCTTCGCGCCCCGCTTCGACTCCGAGCTTCATGGCGCGCGCCATCCGCAAGGGCTCGTTGGCGCCGGCGATCGCCGTGTTCATGAGGACGGCAGTGCAGCCCATTTCCATCACGACCGCGGCATCAGAAGCCGTACCGACACCTGCATCGACGATGACGGGAATCGACATGCGCTCGAGAATGATGCGGAGGTTGTAGCGGTTGCGAATGCCGAGCCCCGATCCGATGGGCGCGGCGAGGGGCATGACGGCGGCGCAGCCGACGTCTTCAAGGCGGAGGCAGGCGACGACGTCGTCGGTGACGTAGGGCAGCACGTCGAACCCTTCCTTCACCAACTGCCGAGCGGCGTCGATCGTCGCCGGCACGTCGGGAAAAAGCGTCGCATCGTCGCCGATCACCTCGAGCTTCACGAGCTTACCGACCCCGGCCTCGCGCGCGAGGCGACAAGTTCGAAGCGCATCTTCGATCGTGGTGCATCCGGCCGTGTTCGGCAAAATCGTGTAACGATCCGGCGTCAGGTAGTCGAGCAAGTTTTCCCTGCCCGGATCCGTGATGTTCACGCGCCGAACCGCCACTGTCACGATCTCTGCGCCGGAGGCCTCGATGGCGCGCTTCGTTTCGGAAAAATCAGCGTACTTGCCGGTTCCGACGATGAGCCGCGAGCGGTACGTCTTGCCGGCGAGAGAATAGGTGTCCGGTGCGCTCGGCTGGCTCACACTCTGTCCACGTCGCGCGCTCAGCCCCCGCCGACGAATTGCACGATCTCGACGAGATCGTGATCTCGGAGCTCGACAGCGGGCCAGCGGTCTCGGCGGACGACTCCGTGATTGAGCTCGACCGCGATTCTGCGCTCGCCGAGCCCGAGCTCGGCGACGAGGCTCGCGAGCGTAGCGCCGGCATCGATGTCGCGCTCTTCGCCGTTGATCTGCACGCGCACGATGCAACGGATAACGCCGCGCGGGCGTCTTTACAACCAGCCCCCCTCTTGGTATCAGCGCGCGTTGCCTTCCTACGAGCCGGTCGCACGCATCGATCTCTCGGCGCTCTCCCACAACTACGGCGAAGTGCGGAAACTCGTTGGCCCGCGTGTCCGCGTGCTGGCGATGGTCAAGGCGGACGCCTACGGCCACGGTGCCACTGCTGTCGCGCGTTCTCTCGTTGCACGCGGCGTCGACATGCTCGGCGTCGCGACGCTGGACGAAGCAGAGCGGCTCGGTGACGCCGGAGGTGGCGCCGCGGTGGTCGTGTTCGGTGGCATCGCTCCCGACGAAGCCGACCGGGCTTTGGGGCTCGGCGTAGAGGTCGCGACCGATTCGCGAGCCGTGGTCGACGCACTCGGCGCTCGCGCGCTCGCCCTCGGACGCACGGTGCGGATTCACATCAAGGTCGATACCGGCATGCATCGACTCGGTGTCGAGCCGGGCGAGGTCGCCACGTTCGGCGACGCGATCGCGCGCACGCCAGGGGTGGAGCCGGTCGCCATTTGCTCTCACTTCGCGATGGCCGAGTCGGTCGCGACCAGCGTGACCGAGGGGCAGCTCGAACGCTTGGTCTCGGCGGCGCGCGCGCTGGAGCAGCACGGGCTCGCCGTCGAGCGCCACCTTGCCAACAGCGCTGCCGTGATGTCGCGGCCCGCGGCCCATCTCGATCGGGTGCGCCCGGGGCTGATGCTCTATGGGCTCTACCCCGATGCATCGCTCGCATCGGCGGCCTCGCTCCGTCCCGTCATGACCCTCGAAGCGACGGCGGTTCGGGTCGCCGAGGTTGGCCCGGGCGAGGGCATTGGCTATGGCCATACGTTCCGAGCCGAGAAGCCGATGCGAGTGGCGACGCTGCGCTGCGGGTATGCGGACGGATATCCGCGCAGTCTCTCGAATGTCGGAAAAGTACTTGTCGCAGGCCGGTTGGCGCCGATCGTCGGTCGGGTGTGCATGGATCACATGATGGTGGACGTGACCGATGTAGGAGAAGTGGAGGAGGGCGCCACTGCCACGCTCTGGGGTGCCGGATTGCCGACCGAAACCGTTGCATCCTGGGCAGGGACGATCGCCTACGAGCTCGTCGCGAGAGTCGGCGCGCGAGTCACTCGTCGCGTCACGGGGTGAGCGTGCTCGAGGGTAGGGAGAAAGAATCGTCGTGGACCAGGCCGTAACGCGTGCGCTGCTCAGCGTGAGCGACAAGACCGGAATCGTCGAGCTCGCACGCGGTCTCGCCGCGATCGGAGCGAGCGTGCTCTCGACAGGTGGCACGGCACGCACGCTGAGGGACGCGGGAGTTCCTGTCGTCGATGTGAGCGCGCACACGGGCTCGCCGGAGATCCTCGACGGACGCGTCAAGACTCTGCATCCGAAAATCCACGGCGGAATTCTCGCGCGGCGCGACGTCGAATCGCATCGCCGCCAAATGGACGAGCACGGCATCGGCGGAATCGACCTCGTCTGCGTCAATCTCTACCCGTTCGCCGAAGTGACCGCGCGCGACTGCAGCTTCGAAGACGCGATCGAGAACATCGACATCGGGGGGCCCTCGATGGTTCGGTCCGCTGCGAAGAACCACGAGCACGTGATCGTTCTGGTGGACCCCGCGGACTACGTGGCGATTCTCGAGGAGCTGACCCGCACGGGGACGGTGGGTGCCGAGAAACGGCGCGAGCTCGCGCGCAAAGCGTTCGCTGCGACGGCGGCATACGACGGAATGATCGCCGACTGGCTCGCGCGCGGCGACGGTCGTTTCGGGCGGACGATGCACCGCCAATGGAGCCTTCTGCAGGCCCTTCGTTACGGAGAGAATCCTCACCAAGCCGCCGCCTTTTATCGCGACGCCGACGCCGCGGGCGCGACGATCGCGACGGCGAAAGTGCTGCAAGGCAAGGAGCTTTCCTACAACAACATTCTCGATGCCGACGCCGCGCTTCAGCTCGCGCTCGAGTTTTCCGATACCGCGTGCGTCGCGATCAAGCATACGAATCCCTGCGGCGCGGCGCTCGCGCGAACGTCGGTCGAAGCGTTTCGAAAGGCTCGCCTTTGCGACCCGGTCTCGATTTTTGGCGGCATCGTCGCATTCAATCGAGAAGTGGACGAGGCGACCGCGCACGAGATGAAGGACGTGTTCCTCGAGGTCGTGATCGCGCCGCGCTTCAGCCCTGCCGCACTGGAGCTCTACGCGTCTTCGCAGAAGCTGCGCAATGTGAGGCTGCTCGAAGTCGAGATGGCGGGCAGCGATCGCCGCGGGACCGAGCTCGAGATTCGCAAAGTTCTCGGCGGGGTCCTCGTCCAGACTCGTGACGTCGAGCCCGCCGATGCCGAGCGCAAGGTCGTCACGAAGCGCGCACCTACCGCGGCGGAGGCGAGGGCGCTCGACTTCGCGTGGCGGGTCTCGAAGCACGTGAAGTCCAACGCGATCGTGCTCGCGACCGAGGACGCTCTCGTTGGTGTCGGTGCCGGCCAAATGAGCCGTGTCGACGCGGCGCGAATCGCGGTGCTGCGCGCCCGGGAGCACGGGCGCGAGACTCGCGGCTCGGTGATCGCTTCGGATGCGTTTTTTCCGTTTCGTGACGGGCTCGACGTTTGTGCCGAAGCCGGCGCCACTGCGGTGATTCAGCCCGGCGGCAGCATGCGCGATGCGGACGTGACCGCCGCGGCGGACGAGCACGGCATGGCGATGCTTCACACCGGGGTCCGCCACTTCAGGCACTGATCATGCGCGTTCTCATCGTCGGTGGCGGTGGGCGAGAACACGCGTTGGCGTGGAAGGTCGCACAGGACCAACGGGTTCGTGGGCTGCTCGTAGCGCCCGGATCTGCGGGCATCGCGACGATCGCAGAGTGCGTACCCGTGGCTGCCGATGACGTCGAAGGGCTGACTTCGCTGGCAAGTGAGCGCGGCGTCGATTTGACCATCGTCGGGCCCGAGGCGCCCCTCGCGGCGGGCATCGTCGATCGGTTCGATGCGAGCGGCCTCCGAATCTTCGGCCCCTGTCGCGAAGGCGCGCGACTCGAAGCGTCGAAGGCGTTCATGAAGACGGTGCTCGTAGAGGCCGGCGTGCCGACCGCGCGACACGCCGAGTTCACGACGAGCGAGCCGGCACTGCGCTTCGCCGCCGAGCTCGGCTACCCCGTAGTCGTAAAAGCCGACGGGCTCGCAGCCGGCAAAGGCGTCGTGATTTGTGAGAGCGCGGCGGCGACGCGTGAAACGGTGCTCGGCATGCTCGAGCAACGGCGCTTCGGAGACGCCGGCCGGCGCATCGTCGTCGAGGAGTTCCTCGTCGGCGAAGAGGCGTCCTTTCTCGCTCTTACCGACGGAGACGAGGTCATTCCGCTCGCCCCCTGCCAGGATCACAAGGCCGTCTTCGACGGCGATCGCGGCCCGAACACGGGCGGTATGGGCGCCTACTCGCCGGCTCCCGTGATCGACGGCGCTATGTCGGAGCACATCGTCGCCAGCGTGCTGAGGCCGACCCTGCAAGCACTGCGTGCGCGCGGAATTCGCTTCAAGGGCGTGCTCTATGCGGGAATGATGATGACCGCAGCCGGTCCGAAAGTGCTCGAGTACAACGTCCGCTTCGGCGATCCGGAGTGTCAGCCGCTCATGGCACGCCTCGAGTCGAGTCTCGTCGATCTCGTCGACGCTTGCGTGGATGGGCGCGCGAAAAGCGTCAAGCCCGTCTGGAGCACCGACCCTGCGGTCTGCGTTGTGCTCACGGCCGAAGGCTATCCCGGCGAGGTTCGCCGCGGCGACGTGATCGAAGGGCTCGACGCGGCGGCGGCAGTCGACGGCGTGCAGGTATTTCACGCCGGCACGAGTCGCGACGACGAGGGGCGTTGGATCACCGCCGGTGGTCGCGTGCTCGGCGTCACCGCGCGAGGCGAAGACCTAGGTGCCGCCGTTGCGCGCGCATACCGGGCGGTCGAGAAGATTCAATGGCGCGGAATGCACTACAGGAAAGACATCGCGCATCGCGGGCTCGGTGCGGTGACGACCCGTTGAGCCACGCGAGCGCAGAGCCGGACCATCGAAAGGGAGAGAGCTTCGAACGATGACGAAAGCAAAACAGGTGAAACCCCTGGTCGCGATTCTGATGGGAAGCACGAGCGACATGGAGCAGATGTCGCGAGCATCGAAGAAGCTCGAAGAGCTGGGCATCGACCACGAGGTGGTGGTGACGTCGGCTCATCGTTCGCCGGTGCAGACGAGCGAGTACGTGAGCACGGCGAAGCGGCGCGGGATCAAGGTGCTGATCGTCGGTGCCGGTCGTGCCGCGCACCTCGCCGGCGCGGCCGCGGCCCACACGACGATTCCGGTGCTGGGCGTTCCTCTCGAGTCAGGCGCCTTGAGGGGCTTCGATGCGCTGCTCTCCACCGTGCAGATGCCGGCCGGCGTTCCGGTTGGAACGCTCGCGATCGGTGGTGCGGGTGCAGAAAACGCCGCCATCTTGGCCGCGCAGATCATCGCGCTGTCGGACCCTGCGCTCTCGACGCGACTCGAGCAGCTGAAGCTCAAGATCGCGGGAGAGCTTCCGGGAGTGGTCGAACAGGTGTCCGGCAAAAGTTGAGCGATAGTTGAGCAAAAGTTGAGACAACCCGCGCCGCCAGATCTCGCTGCTGCGGTAGCGGCTTTGAGAGCCGGGCGGCTCGTCGTCTACCCCACCGAGACGGTGTACGGTCTCGGCGCCGCAGCGCTCGATCCCATGGCGCTCGCTCTGTTGCTCGCCCTCAAGGGGCGCCCAGAGGAAAAAGGGTTTTCCGTCCTGGTTGCGGATCTGGACGTCGCGGCGAATCTGCTCTCTGAAGCGCCGCCTTCAGGCGCGAGAGCGTTGGCGGACGCGTTTTGGCCCGGCCCGCTCACGATCGTCTTGCGCGCAAGCAGCGCGGTGCCGGCACCGCTTTGCGGCGCGACAGGCGGCGTCGGGCTTCGGTGCTCGAGCGATCCTCTGGCGACAAGGCTTGCGAACGCCTTCGGTGGGCCGATTACCGCTACGTCGGCGAACCCGAGCGGCACGTCGTCTGCCACCGACGTGGCGACCGCGCGCGCCTACTTCGGCGAGCGCGTCGAGTGCTACCTCGACGACGGTCCGCGCACGAGTGATTTCGCATCGAGCGTAGTTGAGTTTTCGAAAGGCAGGGCAATACTTCGACGCGCCGGCGCGATCACGATGCAGCGCCTGGCGTCGGTCGTTTCTTTGCACACTTCGGAGAGCTGAGCGTGGCGAGATTCCGCCCTTTCAAAGGCATTCGGTTTGCCGGCGAGTGCGTGGGTTCGATGGATCCCGTCGTTGCACCGCCCTACGACGTGATTTCTCCGGCGGCACGCGACCGGTTGTGCGCGTCGAGCCCCTACAACGTCGCGCGTTTGATCCTCAACCGCGATGGTCACGCTGCGGCTGCGGATCTGTATCGAGCGTGGCTACAGAGCGGCGTGCTCGTCGGCGAGGATGGCCCGGTTTTCTATCTCTACTGTCAGGAATTCGAGAGCGATGGACCGCGCCGGCGGATCGGTGTGATCGGTGCACTTCACCTCGAGCCGTTCTCGACCGGCGTCGTGCGCCGTCACGAGCGGACTTTCGCCCATCACAAGCGCGACCGGCTCGAGCTGACCCGCGCGGTGAAGGCGAATCTGAGCCCGATTTTCGGCCTTTTCTCGAATCCCGAGCTCTCGATCGCACCTGAGCGAGGCTGGGATTCCCGCGCCGACATCGACGTCGTCCACGACGGGGTTCGGAGTCGGGTCTGGGTACTTCGCGATCCCGCCCTGCTCGCGAGCGTGTCTGCGGCGGTAGAAGGCCGTACTCTCTTCATCGCCGACGGCCACCATCGTTACGAGACCGCGCTCAACTACTACGAAAGCTTGCACCCCGATGCGCCACCACCGACCGGAGCCGACGCGCCTGGCGACGCGGTTGCGCCCGCAGCCCACGTGCTCGCGTTTCTCGCGGCTTTCGAAGACCCGGGGATGGTGATCTTGCCGACTCATCGCGAGATCGTTCGCGCTGGGGGTGCCACACCCGACGCGCTCGCGCGCGAGATCGAAAAGCGCTTCACGATCGACCGCCTGGCCGACACGAACGCCGACGGCGCGCAGGCTCTGGAGCGGCTGCGTGCGATTCCCTATTCCGAGAACGCGTTCGTCGTTGCTCTCAAGGGTCGGCGTGAGCTCTGGATCGCGCGGCGACCCGTTGTGCACTCGCCCCACGGGTCCGTGACGGAAGGGCTCGACGTCAGCGTCCTTCACTCTGTCTTGCTCGGAGAGGCGCTCGAGGCGGCAGGCGGTCGTGAGGCGGAAGTCGCGTACTCGCCTGTCGCGGCGCCGTTGTTCACGAAGGTCCGGGAGGGCGAGTCGGATGCGGCACTCTTCATGCGCCCGATGCTCGCAGAGCAGATGGAAGCAGCTTGCCTCGCCGGCGAGCTACTTCCGCAAAAGTCGACGTACTTCTATCCGAAGTTGCTGACGGGACTGGTCTTCCACGCGCTCGAGCGCTGAGGTCAGTCCGCGTCTTCGCCGAAGTGAGCGCGTGCGATGCGTTCCTTCAAGTACTCGAGCGTGCCGAGATCTTCGATGATGTCTCCGCCGGTGTCGTAGAAAAAGATCTCGCCATCGGCGTTCCGGCCGACGGCGACGAGCCATTCGAGCTCGTCGCGATCTTCCAACAAGTAGTTGATCGCTTGCGAGACGCTCTTCCCGGGGATGATCGTGACTTTCGGTCGTCGACCCAGCGCGGTCTTGGCAGTGGAGGTTTTCTTTTTCATGGGCTGAGTCCTGTGAAGACGATTGGACGATAAGAAGCCAGTTTTCTCAAGTCAACACCAGCTCACACACGGTTTCGACGCGACAAGTTTGGGGAAACAAGTCGACCGGGCGAACGTGGCCAATGGAGTAGCCCCGCTCCATGAAGGCGGTCACATCGCGCGCCAGGGTGGGGGGATTGCAAGAAACATAGATCACCCGGGGCGCAGCGATCTCGGCCAGGCGCGTCGCACAGTGCTCGAGCCCGGTGCGCGGCGGATTCGCGACCACGACATCCGGCCGAGCGCGAGGCTCCGCGAGGAAGTGCTCCACTGCGTCGACGGTGAACCTCGCGTTCGCTAGTCCGTATCGATCCGCAGCCGTTCGCGCTGCCGCGACAGCGGCGGGGTCGCGCTCGACGGCGACGATCTCTTTCACTGCGCGTGCGAGCACGAGGGCGAGGTTGCCCGTGCCCGAATAGAGATCCCACACCGTCTCGGTCCCGCGTGCCGCGACGATGTCGAGCACGACTTCTACCAAGCGTCGATTCGCGGCGGTGTTCACTTGTCCGAATCCAGACTCGACCGTTTCGACCACGAGCTCGGGATCCGAAACCACGAAGCGACGTCGCGTGTCACCCCAAGTGCGGGACCAGCGCGGCCCCGACATCGCCACGCCGGTGATTCCGTCCGGACCTTCCTCACCGAGCGCACGAAGAAGTCGGGGTGTGTCCGCGGCCGCGAAGCGGCCCGACGATCGCAGCGCGAGCGTGACGCCGGGCAGGTCCACGCGGCCAGCCAGCTCGACGTCGCCGATCGGCGTCTCGAGGGAGGCGAGCAGCGCGGTCGCGCGCGACAGCACGGTTCGAATGCGCAGTTCTGCGATCGGGCAATCGGAAATCGCGACGGGTCGGTGCGAGCCCCGCGCATAGTAAGCCAGTCGACCGTCGCTCCAGTGCAGGCGGATACGGTTTCGGTAGCCGTAGGTCTCGGGCGACGCGACGACGGGCTCGACCGCCGGGCTTGCGACTTTCGCGCTGCGCTCGAGCGCGTCGACCACGATCGTCCGCTTTGCCGCGAGCTGGGCGGCATAGTCGACGTGCTGCCAATCGCAGCCGCCGCAGCGGCCCGCAACCGGGCAGGGGGGTGACACACGAGCCGCCCCCGGTCTCAGCACGGAAACCACTCGTGCCTCGGCAAAGCGCTTTCGCTCGCGCGTCACGACCGCGCGCACGCGATCGCCGGGCGCTGCTCCTTCGACGAAAACGACGCGCGCGCCGTCGCGTGCGATGGCTGCACCCTCGTAGGCGAGGCTCTCGATCTCGAGCTCGATCTCCAGCGGCGCGGATGGGGACTGCTTCGCTTGCATCGGGTGGTCTTCGGAGCGTCACCGGCTCGGGCCGGTGTTGCAAGCGGAAAGACCCGGCCGAACGCCTTGACATGCCGCTGTGCGGATCCCTACGCTTGCCACGATGCTGCGACTGAGCGTCCTCGGGTCGGGTGACGCGTTCAATTCGGGTGGCGCGCTCCACAGTTGTTACCTGCTCGAGCACGGAGCGGGCAAGCTCATGCTCGAGTGCGGGCCCTCGTCGCTTGCAGGCATGAAACGCAATCGCATCCCGTCAGATGCGCCCGATGCGATTCTAATCTCGCATCTACACGGCGATCACTTCGGCGGGGTCCCATTTCTGTTGCTCGAATATTTGTTCTCGAATCCGCGCACACGGCCGCTCGTCATCGCCGGGCCGCCGACCACTGAACAACGCGTGCGGAGCCTCTACGCCGAGCTGTATCGCGAGGTGCACTGCCGTCAGGTGAACTTCGAAATCGAGTGGGCTGTCCTGGAGCCCGGAGCTCGCCGTCGCCTCGCCGGATTCGACGTCCGCGCTTTCCGAGTCCCGCATAGCGCGGAGCCGGTCTCGCTCGGCTACCGAATCGAGTCCGACGATGGCGTGGTCGTCTTCTCCGGCGATTCGGCCTGGACCGATGAGTTCGTCACCGAGACGCGTGACGCCGATCTCTTTCTTTGCGAGTGCTGCTCGATGAAGCCCGAGACGCCGGTGCACACGAGCTTCGAAGAGATCCTCGCACACCGCGCCGAGCTAGGCTGCCGTCGGCTCGTTCTCACCCACCTCGGGGCGGACGTTCGGAGCGCCGAGGGGCTCGAAGTGGAGCGAGCGTTCGACGGCATGGTCATCGAGCTCGATCGGCGACACAGTCCAAGAGGTTGAGGGTGATGCTGTGGGTCGCGCCCCAGATGCGGTGCGGTCCTGCGGTGAGCACGTCGACCTCGAAAGGATGCCCTCGCCACTGTTTCGTTTCTTTCTCGTGGTGAGCGCGGTCCGCGAGGTCGCCGAGGCTCACCGTGAAAACATCCTCGACCTCGCGAGGGTTGGGCCGAAAGCACGTATCCGCAGGCAAGAGCCCGACGAACGGCGTGATGACGAAGTCGGTGGCCATCGTATGGACGTCGTCGAGGACGCCGAGAATCTCCACGCTCGCTCGCGCAACGCCGATCTCTTCGTCGGCTTCGCGGAGCGCCGTATCGAGCAGCGACGCGTCTTCGGTCGGCGAGTGCTTTCCGCCGGGGAACGAGACCTGTCCTTTGTGATTCGGCAGATTCGCACTCCGAAGCGTGTAGACGACTCCGAAGTCGCCGTCGTAGGCCACGATTGGGACGAGCACCGCGCAAGCGATCGATTTGGAGCGCGCCAGCGTGATTCTCGATCGTCCTTCGAGATTCGCCCTCAGCCGATCGGGCACGCTCGACGCGATGGTCCTGCTCGATGCGTCCATGTCCGCCCATGCTGGGCCGGCTTGCCGAGCGTGACAAGCCCGAGCGCTAGCTAGCCGCCTGCTCGTTGTCCTTTCGGTAGATGCCTCGCTACCCTTCGCCGGTGTCCGAGCTTCGTGTCGACGCCGTCGTTGTTCACTACAACGAGATCGCGTTGAAGCTCGGACAACGGCGCCACTTCGTCGCGCGGCTCGCGGCGAACATTCGTCACGTGCTCGGTGACCTCCCGATCGGCGCCGTGCGCTCGATCGCGGGCCGGATCGTGGTCGACGTGGCCGAAGCGGACACCAAAACGATGGCCCGCCGACTCGCGGTTACGCCCGGCATCGCCAACGTCTGGTGCGCACGCTCCCTCGAAGCGGATCTCGACGCGCTCGAGCGCGAGGTGGATGCCGTACTCGACTGGTGGAGACCACCGGGCAGCTTCCGCATCGAAGCTCGTCGCGCGGACAAGCAATTCCCCGTGCAGTCGCCGGAGATCGCTGCACGCCTCGGTCGGCGTGTCGTCGAGCGCACGGGTGCGCCTGTGGACCTGAAAGGCGCCGACTCGATTCTCTACGTGCTCGTGGTTCGCGATCGCATCTACCTCGCGCTCGAGCGGGTCGTAGGCTGCGGCGGGTTGCCGGTGTCGACCGGTGGTCGGGTGTTGCTTCTCCTCTCGGGCGGAATCGATTCGCCTGTGGCGGGGCTTCGCATGATACGCCGCGGCTGCCGCGTGCGCGCGCTGCACTTCCACGGCGCGCCGTACACGAGCGCCACGAGCCGTGAGAAAACCCGCCGGCTCTGCGCGGTTCTCGCAAGGGGCCAGGGGCCGACCGAGCTCGATCTCGTCGAGTTCGGCGGGATTCAGCGCGAGATCGTTCGGAGCGCTCCGAGCGCGCTCCGTGTCGTGCTCTACCGGAGGATGATGATGCGAATCGCTGCGGCTTTGCAGTACGAACTCGGGATGGGCGCGCTCGTCACTGGAGAGAGCCTCGGCCAAGTCGCTTCGCAGACGTTGACCAACATGACGCTCATTTCAGGTGCGATCGACGTCCCGGTGCTCCGCCCCTTGGTCGGCATGGACAAGCGCGAAATCATGGACTACGCGCAGCGCGAAGGGACCTACGAGATCTCCATCGTGCCCGACGAGGACTGCTGCAGCTTGTTCGTCCCCAAGCATCCGGCCACTGCGGCGACGCGTGTCGAGGTAGAGGCGGCCGAGACCGGCTATGACATTCCGACGCTCGTCCGCGCCGCGGTCGAAGGCCGCGAGCGCGAGGTGATCGAGCCGGCGTGGGACGCTAGCGCCGTCGAATTGGCGGCCGAGATCGCTTGAACCCGCCGCCGCCGGCCTCTCCCCCTTCGGGCGGCGCTCCGAGCACGAGAAAGACCTCGCTTACGATCTCCCGTCCCATCCATTCGTTGAGCTTGAGGCGAATGTCTTCGCGCAGCAGCGAGAGCTCCTGCATCCAGACTGCGTTTTTTACGCTCACGACGAGGCGCTTCGCATCCAGTCGTGTCGGTCGGGCGTTGCGCGCGATTTGCGGTCCGACGATGCGCTCCCAGGCCTCGAAGACGCGATAGTCGTCGAGCTCGCGGCGGAGCCCGAGCCGCGCGATGACCCCCTGGAGGACCCCGCCCAATCGCCTCGGTCCCTGGTCTCGTCCGTCCGCATCGGCCCTTCGCACGCTCGCTGCATACGCTCTTCGCGGGCGCGTCTCCACCCGGGGGCGCGAGGGGAGGGGGTGATACGTCGATCTCGCTGGATGTTCGTGTTTTCTTCGCCTAAAATCCGCGTCTTGGCGCGAGAGTTCCGCGAATGATGGGGCGAGACGGCCGTCCACAAGATGTAGTGGTATACAGCATGACTACGCACAAGATGCTGAGGATTTGTGCGGTTTCCGGTCGACGGCAACCGAACGGGGGAGTAGTTCCTTGCGGCCTTTCGGAGCAGCGACCTTTTAGAGGGAATTTCGACGGCTCGTGGACCTGAAGATCCGGGGCTGATGAGGGGAGGACGGGAAATCAATGGAAGAGCGACGAGCAAGAGTCACGGAAGACACCGCAACCGACCGGGAGCCTTCGACGGCGTCGGGGAGCCGCATGCGTTTTAGCCGCCGGTTTTCGCGGGCGGGGGTAGACCCGTTTTCGACTGTCGATTGGGAGCGCCGTGACGCGGTCATTCAAGGAGAAGGCGGCAAAATCGTATTCGAGCAACGCGGCGTCGAGTTTCCGGCGGGCTGGTCCCAGCTCGCGACCAACGTCGTCACTTCGAAGTACTTTCGAGGCCCCCTCGGCAAGCCCCAGCGCGAGACGAGCGTCCGCCAGTTACTCGGGCGCGTAGTCACCACGATCGTCGGATGGGGTGATGCGCAAGCGTACTTCGAGACGCCGGAAGATCGTGACGTTTTCCGCGACGAGCTCGCCCATCTGCTGCTCGAGCAGCGGGTCTGCTTCAACAGCCCCGTCTGGTTCAACGTGGGCGTAGAGCCCCACCCGCAGTGTTCCGCGTGCTTCATTCTCTCCGTCGACGACACGATGGAGTCGATCCTCGACTGGTACCGAAAGGAGGGCACGATCTTCAAGGGCGGCTCGGGCTCGGGCGTGAATCTCTCGCGCATCCGTTCCTCGAGCGAGGCTCTCGCCGGGGGCGGCACGGCGTCGGGGCCCGTGTCGTTCATGCGCGCGGCCGACGCGTCTGCCGGCGTGATCAAGTCGGGAGGCAAGACCCGTCGCGCCGCAAAGATGGTCGTCCTCAACGTCGACCATCCGGACGTCGTCGACTTCATCGACTGCAAGGCCAAGGAAGAGAAGAAGGCATGGACGCTGATCGATGCCGGGTACGATCCTGCCATCGACGGCGAGGCGTACGGGTCGGTGTTCTTCCAGAACGCGAACAACTCCGTCCGCGTCACCGAAGAGTTCATGGAAGCCGTCGTCAACGACGCCGAGTGGAACACCCGCAACGTGCTCGACGGTCGTATAGCAGGCAGCTACCGCGCGCGGGAGATCATGCGAAAGATCGCGGAGGCCGCGCACTTTTGCGGCGACCCGGGTCTGCAGTTCGATACGACCATCAACGATTGGCACACCTGCCCGGCCACCGGGCGTATCAACGCGTCGAATCCATGCAGCGAGTACATGCACCTCGACGATTCGGCCTGTAACCTCGCGTCGCTCAACTTGATGAAGTTCGCCGACGAGGGCGGGAAGTTCGACGTCGACGGCTTCCGTCATGCGGTGGACGTCACGATCACGGCCCAGGACATCGTGGTCGACAACTCGAGCTACCCGACCGCTCAAATCACGGCTACCGCCAAAGCGTATCGCGAGCTCGGCTTGGGCTATGCGAACCTGGGTGCGCTCTTGATGGCGCAAGGGCTCGCCTATGATTCCGAGGCCGGTCGCGCTTACAGCGCGGCGATCACCTCTCTCATGTGCGGGGAGGGCTACCTACAGTCCGCTCGCGTAGCCGAGGGTCTCGGCCCTTACGCGGGGTACGCCAAAAATCGCCAACCGCAGCTGCGCGTGATCGACAAGCACCGCCAGAAATCCCGCGACATCGACTCGTCTCTGGTGCCGCTCGATCTCCTGTCGGCGAGTCGTGAGGTGTGGGACGAGGCGCTCGAGCAGGCGACGGCCGCGGGCGTGAGAAACTCCCAGGTCACGGTGCTCGCACCCACTGGAACGATCGCGTTCATGATGGACTGCGACACGACGGGCATCGAGCCCGACATCGCGCTGGTGAAGTACAAGAAGCTCGTCGGCGGTGGCATGCTCAAGTTCGTCAACCAGACAGTGCCTCTCGCGCTCCGGCGGCTCGGCTACGAGAAGGCCGAGGTGCAGGACATCCTCGAGTACATCGACGAGAACGAGACGATCGAAGGTGCCCCCCACTTGACGGAGGAGCACCTCTCGGTCTTCGACTGCGCGTTCAAGCCTCGGAACGGTGTCCGGAGCATCGATCCCATGGGCCACATCCGGATGATGGGCGCCGCGCAGCCGTTCATCTCGGGTGCGATCTCGAAAACCGTCAATCTGCCGAACGACGCGTCGGTCGAGGACATCGAGAACGCCTTCATCGCTTCGTGGCGCCTGGGCCTGAAAGCGGTGGCCGTCTATCGCGACGGGTGCAAGAGAACGCAGCCCCTCAATACGGGGAAGGACGAGGATAGGCAGACGGCGGCTACGTTCGCGCCGGCGGAGGCCGCGCGCCCGGTGCGTCGTCGCTTGCCGGCCGACTGCTCGTCGCTCAGGCACAAGTTCGAGATCGCTGGGCACGAGGGGTACATCCACGTTGGCTTCTACGAAGACGGGACGCCGGGCGAGCTGTTCATCAAGATGGCGAAGGAGGGAAGCACCATCTCCGGACTGATGGATACGATCGCTACCTTGACGTCGCTATCGCTCCAGTACGGAGTGCCGCTCGAAGCGCTCGTGAAGAAGTTCGAGCACGTGCGGTTCGAGCCCTCGGGATTCACGAAGAACCCCGAGATTCCCGTGGCCAAGTCGCCCACCGACTACATATTCCGCTTTCTCGGCTCGCGCTTCGGAGGCCGGGCCGCGCAAGCGGCGGCGGCCGCTTCGGCCTCTGCGTCCGAAGCCCCGCAGCCGCGATTGACGGTGGTCAAGGGGTCTCCGAATTTGGCCGCGACCGAGACGACGGTCGACTTCATCCTGCCGGAGGCGGACGCGCCGACGTGTGCAGAATGCGGATCGATGATGGTGCGCAACGGCGCTTGCTACAAGTGTCTCAACTGCGGTGCGACGAGCGGGTGCTCCTGATTCGTCGACCGAAAATCGAGGATGGGTCGGGTCGTTCCGCCGGCGTGGACCTAGCGAGCTGCTAGGGCCGGCGGCGACCCGAGGCATCGTACTCGCCGGCGGGCACAGAACGAGCGCTTTCGTCGTCGTAGACGAACACGACTTCATCCGGCGCGGCGACACCGAGCTGAGATCGCGCGAGCGAATCCAGCACTCGGTCGTCCGTGCCCAAACGCTGAATTTGCTCGGCCATCTCGCGATTGCGGACGATACGCGCGTACGCCGCGTCCGACCGCTCCGTCAGCGTCGAGCGCAGCCCGAGATAGCGCCGGACACCGTGCGGGCCGAACGCGATGGAGTAACCGAAGCTCAGTCCCACGAGCGCGAGCGCCACGAGAACCACCTTGCGCTGCCCGTTGCGCGTTCGTTGCCTACCGGCCATTTCTCGGAAAGGATACAGCGCCGTCGGCACCGAGGGCAATCAACGCACCGCGTCTGACGAGGAGAGGAGATGAAGATCGAGCACGTTAGCGCCCGAGAAATTCTGGACTCTCGAGGCAATCCGACCCTGGAAGTCGAGATCGGAGTTCGGGGCGGTGCCAAGGGGCACGCTTCCGTTCCGTCAGGCGCATCCACGGGCGCGCACGAAGCTTGGGAGCTCAGAGACGGCGACAAGCGTCGTTACCTCGGAAAAGGCGTGAAAAAAGCCGTGGCAAACGTCAACGATCGCATCTCCAAGGCGATTCGCGGCAAAGACGTGCGGCGCCAAGCGGACATCGATCGCTGCATGATCGATCTCGACGGTACCTCGAACAAATCGCGCCTCGGCGCCAACGCGATGCTCGGCGCTTCCCTTGCCGTTGCGCATGCTGCCGCCGATTTCGGCCGCATGCCGCTCTATCGCTCGATCGGCGGCCGGAAGGCGGTGACGCTGCCCGTACCGCTCATGAACATCATCAATGGCGGCGCGCACGCCGACAACGGGCTCGATTTTCAGGAGTTCATGATCGTGCCCCACGGACCGCGTCGATTCAGCGAAGCACTTCGAGCCGGCGCCGAGATCTTCCACGCGTTGAAGGGTGTCCTGAAGGACCGCGGACTCGGTACCAACGTCGGCGACGAAGGCGGTTTCGCACCCGATTTGGCCAGCAACGACGCGGCGATCGGCGCGATCTTGACCGCGATGCGGAAGGCCGGGTACCGAGCCGGCGGAGACGTGTCGTTGGCTCTCGATTGCGCTGCGACGGAGCTCTACGCCAAGGGTCTTTACACCTTCCACAAGGGAGGCGGACGCCCCGTGACCGCGGAAAAGATGATCGATCTCTACGCGAGACTCGTACGCCGGTACCCGATCGTCTCCATCGAAGACGGCCTCGCCGAGGACGACTGGGATGGTTGGGCTCGACTGACGCGCAAGCTCGGGAAGAAAGTGCAGCTCGTCGGCGACGATCTCTTCGTCACCCATCCCGAGCGTTTGGCCCGAGGAATCTCGGGCGGAATCGCCAACTCGATCCTCGTCAAAGTGAACCAGATCGGCACGCTCACCGAAACTTTGCAGGCTGTGCACAACGCACATCGTGCCGGCTACACGACGATCCTCTCGCACCGTTCGGGCGAGACCGAGGACACGACGATCGCGGATCTCGCGGTCGCCGTGAACGCGGGTCAGATCAAGACGGGATCACTGTCTCGCGGCGAGAGAACCGCGAAATACAACCGTTTGCTGCGCATCGAAGAGGATCTCGGCAAGCGCGCGAAGTACCCCGGACGACGCGCATTCCGACAGCGCTGACACGGTCGCGAGACGCGCGCACGACGGTCACTCGACCGTCGTCGAGGGCGCATCGGGGATTCGTCGACGTGCGCTCTTGCATTTTTCGTTCGTGTTTTTGTTGACTCTCTAGAAGGTGGCTCTCTATAATTTTGTACGTCGAGCATCTTAGGCATCTTGACCCATGCTCAACGTCGCTCTGCCTGAGTGGTTGAATGAAGTAGGAAGCTGAAGGAGGAGGCATATATGGCAGTACGAAGAAAGAAGAAGGCAGCTAAGAAGGCAACGAAGAAGAAAGCCGCAAAGAAGGCTACAAAGAAGCGAAAAGCCCGACGCAAAAAGAAGGGCTGAGTCGTTGTGACGTGTCGGCCCGAGGGGATCTCTCCTCGGGCCGACTTCATGAAAGACAGGCAAGCGTCGCTCCATCCGGAGCGAAGGAAGCCCCTCGACGCGAGTCGAGGGGCTTCTCACTTTCGGGCCGACGGCGTTGACATAAGGCGTCATGTTCCCTAAAAACCCCGGAGAAAGAGGCCTTTCCCGGCCGCATTTCGCAGAAGGAGTCAACGACAGATGGCGGAACAATTGACAAGCGTCGGCGAGATCAAGAAGCACATGCCCGGCCGGTTCAACGCCGGTGCATCGAAAGGCGTGAAGGCCACCTACCAGTTCGATCTGACCGGAGACAACGGCGAAACCTTCCACGTCAACATTGACGATGGCACCTGTCAGGTCTGCGACGGCGCAGCCGGCGGCCCCAACATCACCATCACGATGGCGGCGTCCGACTACGTCGACATGATCAACGGCAAGCTGAATCCGCAGATGGCTTTCATGGGCGGCAAGCTGAAGATCAAGGGCGACATGAGCCTTGCTCTCAAGATGCAGCAGCTCTTCCCGACCGCCTAGTTCTCTTCGTTAAGCCGGTCGGTAAAAAAAAAGAGGGGAGCCCATGGGGCTCCCCTTCTTATTTTTCTGCCGGCGGTCGCCAGGTCGGATCAGATGTTCTCGCCGGCCGTCTTCGGATCGATCGCCGCGTGAATTCCGCACTCGCGCTTCCCCGTTCCCGCCCAGCGCCCCGATCGCTCGTCGCCCTCGATGGGCAAAGACGTGCAGGGCTCGCAACCGATCGAGGTATAGCCCTTCTCGAAGAGAGGGTGGAGAGGCAGATCGTGCTTGGCCATGTAGGTATACGTGTCCTTGGACGTCCACCGAGCGAGGGGATTGAGCTTGATGATACCGCCGCTGCGCTCGACGTAGGGCATGGTCGCGCGGTCGGCAGTTTGGTCGCGGCGGCGGGCGTTGATCCAAGCTTTGGCGCCTTTCAACGCCGCCTGAAGCGGCTCGACCTTGTTGATGCGGCAGCAGAGATCCGGGTCTTTCTCGTAAAGACGGTCGGTGTAGCGAGCTTTGAAGTCCTCGAACGAGATCACGGATTCGATGACGCGGAGATTGAGCCCGAGCAGGTCGACGACCTTGTCGCGGTACTCGAGGGTCTCCCGGAAGTGGAAGCGCGTGTTGATGAAGACGACCGGCACGTCGGATCGGATCGGCCTCAGCATGTGCGCGAGCGCGACGCCTTCGTGCTGAAACGACGACGTCATGACGAGATCCTCGGGGAAGCGCGCGACGGCCCATGCGAGCATCCGTTCGGGCGGCTCGCTCTCGAACTCCGCGTTCAGTCGGTCGAGCTCTGCATCCGTCAGCGCTGCGCCGCCTCGCTCGACCATCGAGTCAGCCGTAACACGACGAGTCCAGGCTCGCAAATTCCTGCAACTCTGGACAGTTAGCGCGATCTCGTGATCGTCGGGCGGCCTCGGAGGCGCGTCAGGCGACGTCGAGATCGCGTCGCGGAATGTCGCGGGTGAGCACGTCTTCTTCGTTCGTCATCGACTCCACGCGCTGCATCCGCTCGAGCCCCTGCCGGACTTCTCTACGCGTCATGAGAATGCCGTACGATTGGAGGATCTGTTTCACGACGTCGTAGTGGGTCTCGATCGATTGCGTGACCGATACGTAGCCGTGACGGCCCGCTCGCGGGCCTTCCCAGAACGCGAGAGGGTTCATCGCGAAGAACCGCGTGTCGTGCTCGGTCGGCTCGATGACGATGATGTCGCCGTTGAAGTTCGGGTCGTCCTGGTACTCGCGGAGCCCGTATTGGAGGCGCGAGTGGAGCAGGGTGCGGAAAACCTGATTCATCACCGTGATGATTCCCTGGTCGGCCAGCCGCGTGCCCTCGGTGACGAACTTGCCGGTCTCGGGAATGTAGCGGTGCGTCACACGGTTCGAGAACGGGCGGAACGGGTTGTAGCAGATGATGAGGTCGGCGTTGTGCTCGATCGCGACGTCGATGCTGGCCGTGCGCCGCACGCCGCCGTCGACGTAGTCGATGCCGTTCAATCGCGCCGGGCGATAGAAGCCGGGCAACGCGGTGGACGCCTGTACCGCCTGCGAGACCGTGAGCGAAAAGTCTTCGTCGTGGCCGAACACGACGCGCTCGGCGGTGTCGAGGTTCATCGCGGTGATGTAGAGATCGCGGCCGGTGTGACGGCGTAGGCTGCGGAAGTCGTTTGGCAGGCCATTGGCCTCGAGGTTGTTCCGCAAATAGGTCTCGATCGTCGAGTTATCGAACAAACCGGACGGCAAGTAGTAGTGCACGAGCGGGAAGCGCCGCGACAGCATGGCGCCGACGACGGGCGCGATCACATCCTGCAACGCGGCGGTCGACGGGCGGCGGCGAAACACCGACAACGCCGGCCGAATCTTCGAAGCGAGGTCGGGTGCCTCGGCGAACAGGTCGACGAGAATTCCCGGGACGTAGGTGAGCACGTCCAAGAGGTAGTCGAGTGGCTTTTGCAGCAGGTCTTCCGTGTTGAGGTGGTAGAAATCGCCGGGGCGGAATCGCGAGAACTGAACGGATGTTCCGTCGAGGGCGCGCAGCATCTCGGAGGGCGGCACTCCCGCAGCGAGCGGC
>Ga0247727_10002688_pt1 | contig 40317 bp, 21 predicted proteins | sample WisWelCaveWW1625_FD_202498 | JGI IMG/M metagenome (GOLD analysis project Ga0247727, IMG submission 202498) | Biofilm microbial communities from Wishing Well Cave, Virginia, United States - WW16-25 | ecosystem: Environmental > Aquatic > Deep subsurface > Groundwater > Cave microbial mat | place... | reverse complement strand
ATACTTAAATAAACTAAAGAAGTGGTGGCCAAAAGTGGACTTTAAAAGGACTTCCGAAAACCAGGCGCGCAAAAAGTTGCGAAAATTTTCGGACACTTTGCTGACACCGAGCGGGCAGCCGAAAAGTCGGCTGCCCGCCGAAACTTTTCGGTCGGCCGCCAAGTCATCTACCGAAAAGTTGGCGGTCGACTAGGCGGGCAGCCAACTTTTCGGTCGGCCGCCAAGTCGTCTACCGAAAAGTTGGTCGCCCACCGAAACTTTTCGGTCGGCCGCCAAGTCGTCCACCAAAAAGTTTCGGCGGGCGACCAACTTTTCGGCTGCCCGCTCGGTGTCAGCAAAGTGTCCAAATTTTTTCGCAACTTTTTGCGCGCCTGGTTTTCGGAAGTCCTTTTAAAGTCGACTTTTGGCCACCACTTCTTTAGTTTATTTAAGCATCCAAAAAAAATTTTTTATTAAATTTTTTTTAAAAAAAAAATTTTTTATTAAAAAAATTTTTATTAATTTTTTTATTAAAAAAAATTTTATTAAAAAATTTTTTATTAATTTTTTTATTAAAAAAATTTTTTATTAAAAAATTTTTTTTATTAATTTTTTTTTAAAAAAAATTTAATAAAAAATTTTTTTTGGGTGCTTAAATAAACTAAGGAAGTGGTGGCCAAAAGTGGACTTTAAAAGGACTTCCGAAAACCAGGCGCGCAAAAAGTTGCGAAAAAATTTGGTCACTTTGCTGACACCGATCGGGCAGCCGAAAAGTCGGCTGCCCGCCGAAACTTTTCGGTCGGCCGCCAAGTCGTCCACCGAAAAGTTGCCTGCCCACCAAAACTTTTGGGTCGACCGCCAAGTCGTCCACCGAAAAGTTGGCTGCCCGCCAAGTCGACCACCAACTTTTCGGTAGACGACTTGGCGGCCGACCAAAAAGTTTCGGCGGGCGACCAACTTTTCGGTGGACGACTTGGCGGGCGACCAAAAAGTTGGTCGCCCACCGAAACTTTTCGGCTGCCCGATCGGTGTCAGCAAAGTGTCCAAAAATTTTCGCAACTTTTTGCGCGCCTGGTTTTCGAAAGTCCTTTTAAAGTCCACTTTTGGCCACCACTTCTTTAGTTTATTTAAGTATCTAAAAATAAATTTTTTATTAAATTTTTTTAAAAAGTTTTTTTCGAAGTTTTAAAAAATTTATCGACGTTTTTTGAGTGGCTTTGATGACGGTCCCGACCGCCAGATTGACGCAATGCTTGTCTGCAAGTCGCGTGCAGCAGATCCGTGAAAACACAGCTGCCGCCATAACGACGACAATCGCATCTATGCAGCGCAAGTGGCCCGATACGGGTGTTTCCGTACCGGTTGTAAGGGCGTGTTTTGTCAATGGAGTCGCACAGGCTTCTGCGACGCATCACCCCGGAGATGGTGACGAAGCAACAGTGGATCCCACGCTTGCGGATGCTTATCTATCCGTTGGAGAGCTGAATCGTAACGATCAGTTTCATGCAACCGCTCCTCCAGATTACGCAGATATACTGCGTCTTGCCACGCAGACAATCATGCTTAATCGAGGATTCCAGCCCAACCCACTGCTTCTGAATTGGATCGAAGACAGGTGGCCGCGCGAATCCATCCCGGAGGCGACAGATCTGCTGCGGTGGGTTTCACCCACCGCCCCCTGGATGCGACTCGCCCAGTCGGAAGCTGCGTGGGTTGCCTTGATCACTCTGATGGACGCGAGGCGTCCGTTGGCCGCGTCGTATGTGTTGGCCGCGACGCTTGTCGGCGCAGCCCGCCTGTGCAAAAAAGCGTTCATGCCCAAGATCGGCTGTGATGAAGATGAGGATGCCGCCGCTCGCAGGGTTGTTACGTCCATTTACAGCCGCGGCACCAGTCGAGTGCAAACATACACATACAGCAAGAGGTCTCCTGCATGGCAACACGGATTGCTTGTGCCAACCTTCGTTGATCAGTATGGAAACACGTATGCCTGGGACGATCACGGCCCTCCGATCATGGGCAAGTCCACACGGCTTTTGATGATGGGGAGCCCGTATGAAGCGCGACATCGCCGTGAAGATGCGGGTGGGACGTTTTCTTTCGTGTCTCCCCACGAGAATGACGACCCGCCAGCCTCCTTGTCAATGGATGCAACTATTCCGTTCATAGCGGATGCAGGGATTGTGTATGCTCTAGAAGAAGATCCCAGGGTGCTTTTTCGCGGGTGGGCGTGTGCTTCGTGGGTGTCTCCTACGTTTGAACAGTCGGTGATTGTCCTGCGCCCCAACGCGTTTATGTGGAATTATCCTAGTCTCGCGTGTGTTGTTGATGAGGTGACATTGGAACCTGGCACAAAGGCGGGCGTGCCTTTGTGGTGCAAAAGGTATGTGTGCATTGTACGTCCGTACGCAGAATTATACGGCCAATGATGTTTATTTGTCAAGTAAAAAAGGGTCATCGGAAGAACACAGTCTCCCCAGGACTAAAGTCACGTTCAAACGTGTCGAAAAACGCTTCAGGAATGCACGGTTCGTTCATTGTAACAGTCGAAAACGCAGGAAAGCCATCCTCATCGGACAGACAAAGCGCCATGCTTTCATGCTTGACGCTGAATGGCTTTGACGGTGAACTCAATTCGCATGCGGGCGCCGCCAGGAGCCGCGCCAGCGCGTGCTCCTCTTGCGTTTCATCTACGTACGTGTTGCCAAATAATTCGCGCGCACCTTCATCCGGTTTGATGTGTACAGGTTCGGGTGCGACCAATATTGGTTCCAATAACTGGGATGGCGCATGCCTTTGTTGTAATTGGCCTGCACAGTCACTAACAAGTAAACTACTCTTACCGGTATCCTGCGTAGGCGTTGGTAATGTTAACGCAGGAGGACTTGTTTCTCGCACTGCCTCCTCCCCCCCGGGCATAAATGATCTGCAGTGCTCGAGGATGGTGGCGGTGGTATCCGCGCCCAGGAACTCGGGGTCATCGATGATTGCACATATGAAGTCGTTTGCGCATGCAATGAGTGTCTTCAATTCGGCCTCGACCAACCGAGCAATGTGCTTCAGACTCCCGGCGCGTGTCTTGGTCGCGCGCGTGTTGTTGCGGTTCACCGCGGTTGAGAGCTCGTCCAATGGAATCCCGTAGTCGTCGCCGTTCGTAATGGTGAAAGACATGCCGTCCTCCACCAGGTGGTTCTCTATGGCCTCTTGCTTCGCCCGCCCGCCACCCCCACCATTATCACGCGCCCCCTGCTTCAGCACCCCCAGCTCAAGCTGCAGGCGTCGCTCTTCCCTTCGCTTGTCGTCTTGCACCTTCTTGGTCGGCGGTTTTATTGCGACTGCACTGGGTGCGTTTTCGAGGCGAAAAAACCGCCTGCGTTCCTCGTCTCGAATGTGCTCCCGTGCGTCTTTCTTTGCTTGTGCGACTTTCTCCTCCTTCGCCATCCAGGCCCATATCTGCGACCAGGCTCCCTCGTTGAGGAGGGCGGTGACCGACCCGGGTGGGGGGTTAGCTGCTCCGTCGGCCTCGTTGCGTCTGCGTCGTATGGCAGTTGTCTTGGAGCATGTTGTGTAGCAGTATTGCGCAGCCGATTGACACGCGTTGCCCTTCGAGACGGTGCCAGACACAAGACCAGCCTTGTTAATATCCGCAAAGACGCCCACCAGGTTCGCCATTGCGTGCCCCGGGATGAGGGATTGGTCGTACGCGTAAAATTGGCGGCCGTCATCGTCGATGCGGGCGAACTCACTGCATATCAGCGGGCGTTTCTGTTCTGCAAATCCACCTGGTTTGACAATACGCAACAGGAAGGAAAGATCGGCGAGCACGTCCATGTATTGTTCGTGTCGTTCTGGATCGAAGACAGAAGCCGGCGCATCGCCGATTATCACCGCCTCGGTTGGAACGTCGTTCTGTGGATTTTGATAAAGCGTGTCGAGGCGCTGTATCAGTTCGCGGAATCTAGCAGCGACCACGTCCGTCACCGCAGAATCGATGCCCTGGTCGTTGCGCGTGGACACCATCAGCCGCTGGAAGCCCTCCAATACGGCTGTTTGGAACGCAAGCGTGTACTTTTGCATTGCCTCGCTGACCCGAATGCAAGCCCCCTCATACACGCGCGCGGCCCTTGCAGCGACGGACATTTCGTCCTGTGGATGGTGTGGCGCGCCTGCCATGATCGCCAGTGTCGTGGACAGAGATCCCACATCTAATACCCGCATGCACGACACTTGCTGCTCGGTGTGGATGATAAACGCGTCCTGCTGCCGCTTGCTAATGGGGTTGGGTTTGGCGCCCGGTGCACAGTATGCCGATGTTGTTGCCTTGTGGATACGCAGCCGCATGGACTTGTCATCACGCAGCAGCTTCGCCGACATGCCCGTTGGACAGCACGGGATCATGAATGGCTTCAATTGACCCACGAGATCCGTAATTCCATGAAGCGTACTAAGCAGCGACCCAATGAATCGATGACGCGCATGCTGAGCTAATGTAGCCGTTGCTCGACAATTCAGAAATCGCTGGCACCGCTTGAGTGAGCGGGCAATGCTTGAGCCAAACGTGAACGTATCAGCACTTCCTGCGCCCGTTGCTTGCATCCGAGCCATATTAGCGTCGTTGGGATCCCCGTTCTCGGTCGGAATTGGAAGGGTTGTGTGCGTGAGGGACTGCGCTGCCGCCAGCCGCACAAATCGCGAGCGGTCTAATACGAGGGTATCAGTTGGAGAATTGAGATTGACTTGTCGCATGTTCCCAGCCGCAATTGCCTCTTGTAGCAAGATGAGACTCTGGTGCTCGTGGGTATATGAGGCTGTGGCGCTTTCCCATATTCTGTTTTCGGTAGCAAGCTCAACTTCAAGCTCCCGAGCCCGGATGCGATTGATTGTATTTGCCAAGCCTAGCTTGATTGCCAGCTGCTCTTTGCGTTGACGAGAGGCTTCTGCTTGTGCTAGTAGCTTTTGTACACGAGCTTCCTTCGATGCCAGTTGCGCCATATTTGCATCTATGATAGCCTGCTCCATCTTCATCTCAGCCTCGACATCCACAGCGGGATTGTCATCAGTAGCCTCATCTTCCTGGATTGCAATCGCACCGTCTTCGTCGCCTGTGTCGACTTTTCGCCGTTTTGCGGCTGGAGTGTCTTCCTGGCCCGCGCGTTTCCGGCGCCGCTCGCCATTAGGCGCCCGTTTGCGTGGCTTGGCAAATCCGAGCTGTAGATTGACTTCGTTGAGGGTTTTGTCTTTGAATTTGCGCGGCTTGCGGCGCTCGTATTCTTTGCGGGCTGGCTTGGGAAGAGCCAAGGCCACCGTCTTACTCTTAAGAGGCTGGAAGGACGGTCCCGACTTCCCTGGCTTTTCATCGGGAAACTGCGTGGGGTCTCTGAGATCCGGTGATACGTACGTCGCAGTTGGAGCCTCGTTGGCACTGATAAGCAGCGTCATCTTTTCCCATGCCGCTTTGACGAAATTCGGACCGTCGGCAATGTCCTGGAACGGAGGATCGTTGTCGAATTGTCGCAGATTGAACTGCACGCCGCAGCAAGCGGTCTCGGGCATGATATCGAGGATCTGCGCATGTGTAAGCTTGCCTTCGAATAGTGTATGGGCGCGGCTGATGCAGGATAATATCTCGCCCAGCTGTGTTGCCAGCTTATTGCCCACGGCCAAGAACTCTCCGATGTGCCGGGTCTGCAGCGAAATGGTGGAACTCTTTTCCATCGATGGCCGTGCCATCATGGCCACCAGCGCATGATTGGCTTTGAGAGTCGTTGCCATCAGCTGGGTGTGCAGCGCCGAGCCAACAGCAAGAGGGCTAAGGTTCTCCGTTCGCTGGATATAGGCGCTCAATGTGGGGGGAGGGGATGGTTCAGGGCCGCTAACTCTCTCAGGAAAGTAGGAATAGGTTTCCGCGATCAAGGCCGCGAGTCTGGTGGTACATCGAATCATCTCGGTCAGTTGAGGCGCAAAGCTATTCATCACCGGCTGCACCGCGTCAATGAGTGCGTCGGGCTTCGTGCGATAGTACTTGACGGCTCGGGCGGTTGCCTCTGGGTGCACTATCTTGATCAAGACGGTCTCGAGCGCGCGCATTGTGCGCAGCAGCAAGGGATCGCTGGGATCTAACCATATCTCGAGCGACGATTCCAATTGGCGAATGACATGCTGGAGAATGGTGTCGAGCAAGAGACTGCCGGACGTAAATGCTGCCACAGTGGGATCGGTCTTTGTCTGCCGCTTAGCGCGCCTGTGGGGTTCGATATGCGGCAAGAGCACACCCGGAACGTCGCTGACCACATCAGTGAGGTCGTTTGGCAGGGGCTCGTCGTCAATGTGGCGCATCTGCTCGGCGACTGTGCCGCAGAATTCTTCCGAATCGAAACTGTCGCTCCCAGACCCCGAGGAGTACATCTGCACAGCAAGCATCACTTGAAGGGAAGAGGGGGAGGAAAAAATCCAAAGGGGCAACACCCGGTCTTTTGATGTCGGAAGGTGGAACCACTTCTGTTCCACGGGATGTGGTTCCACCCTGTTTATAATAAACAGGGTACAGTACCACCCTGTTGAAAAATCAACAAGGTGTTGGATCACCTTGTTGGAAATGTGGTTCCTTTCTGTTATGAGATAGTTTTTTGTTGTTTGGTTACCGCGAGTACGAATATCAACAAGTCACAAAAGGCAATAAGTTTACAGTAATTTTCTCCGCCATTTAGACCTTCTTACGCTGGATGAGCGTGTTTGCGACGGTCGGTTGCGTTCGCGGCGAGCTGCGAGGGATCAATGTTCCCGGAGTGGCTGCAGCAGGAAGTTTGCTTCGTGAAGTCATCGTTGATTGTTTGGATGCCGATGCATGAGTTCCGGAATCCTCCATTGGTATAATTTCATCATCGTCATACGACCCACTCTTTGAAAGGTCACTCTCATCAGCCAACACAAAAGGGTTCGACGCTGCGTCTAATTGGTCAGCACGTGTTAAGCCACTCGGCTTGGAAGGAGGTAATTTAGCTCTTTTCCCAGGCGGTGCACCACCACCGCCCTCACCTTTTCGTTTGCTAACAGAGTATTGAGAATTCCAATCATTCAACGCCGTACCAAGCTTGTTGATATCTGATAACAGTTTTTCGATGGCCAAAATGTCATTCTCTGCTGCAGCAACCGTATTAACAACTTCAGAACGTGCAGTTATTTCGGTTAAGATAGATTTCTTGCTATCGAGAAGCAGTGAATCGGGTTCAAGGTTCTTTTGAGCCTGCAATGCTTCCGCGATTGCTGTTCGAATATCCGCCTTCTTTGCTTTCGAAGTTGAATTGGGTTTCGTTGCATCGGTTAAAGCACGGAGACTGTTCACTTGCGTGTTCAAAGCTGTTACTTTCGGCGACACTTCATCAATAGATCTTCGGATGTCTTCGATGGTCTTGAGATCAATGTCATCCGTTACGGGCACTTCCACGACTTTGATAACCTCGGCTGGTGGTAGCTCTTTGACCGGAACATCCGCTGGTTTTGGTTCCGTTACCACTTTAGCAGGTGGCAGTGATGCCACCAGTGCTACTGCTGGCTGTTTCAACGCCGTTTCTCTTGTTATTCTGGCGTCGGTAGCCTTGCGTTCGAAATCGGCATACTGTCTTTGGAGAACCACTACATCATCCAGCACTTCGACCACTTTTGCTCGGGTTGTTCTGCGCGTAATCTTGGCTTCGTCCAGGTTACCTATTAGACCTGAATAACCCTGCTGTCCTCGGGTTTCGAGATCACGGTTAAATGACAGCAGTTCATCCTTCGTTTGTTGGATCATATCCGCAGCTTCTCTGGTATGTTGCGCGGAAATAGTATCACTCAGCGACTTGATATTGGTTCCGATAATGTCGATGTCTCGCTTGATTGTATCTAACGGAGCATCAGCAAGGTCGGCGGTTACGGCTAAAGTGCGCCTAGCAGACGCAATCGATTCGTTAATATCGTCGAGCTTGGAGTAAGTCGTTGATCGCTCGCTGCGCGCATCGGCTAGATGCTTGATTGCTGCGGTTTCAAATTTTGCGTGAAGCTTATCATCGTTCGCATTGATTTTGGCGGCGAGTTCCTCATGCGCTTTCAATGATGCTGCGTATGCAGTGGTAAGTTCGCTCGCACTGTGTGTAAACGCCAATATATCCGCTCTTGCGTTGCTGATATATTCACCGGTCGTCAGTGGCAATGGAATATATATGGTTGTTTTCTCAGTGAATGTGTCGCGGTCTCGTTCTAATTCGCGGATCTCCGTTGAGAGTGATTCCACTTGTTTGCTATAGATAGCGCGCAACGTTGCTACTTCATCAGTAAATGACGTTAGTAATGCATTAGCATTCATTAGCTTGGCATAGCTTGTGCGAAGATCTATCTTCGAGGGGTTGCTAGAATAGAAGTCTGTTGAAGCCGTCCGACGCTCCACCCCTGCCTCATCAATTAACGCGGCTATCTTTGCTTCCGTCGTACGTAATGATTTGAGTTTTGCGGAGACCTCCAACCTCAGGCTTTTTGCCGCTTCATCATTTTCCGTTGCTCGACGACCTATGCTTCGCTGCAATGCATCTTGCTCGCTACCGATCGTTCGGGTCCGTTGCACATCCTGCGTTGGTTTACTTCTGCGTGCATTGGTGTATTTCGATTGCATGGTTTTGAGATGTTGTTCAATCTCCTGCAGCATTGTACGGCCGCGCGCCAATTTTTCGTTGACACTAGCTGGTATTTTCAATGCTGCTTGTACGGCAGCAATGCTTGTTTCATGGTTCCCGATACGCTCTTTCAAGATCTTCACATCTGAATCGACCGCGCCCAACGACAAAAACGCAGCATCCAAGTCGTTCACGTCAATATCTTTCTGGATACCAGAAAGATCCCGCTCCAATATGCCATCTTTTCTGCTAATCAACTCAAAAAGTGAATCAGACTCCGCTTCGAGTTCGAGCTCGGAAGTGGCCTGCAATTTTTCATCTGCGAGGTCCCACTCCTGCTCACGCATTTTGGCAACTCGAGTTTCGGTCGATTCACGATGAACAAGAGGTTTTTCGACGGGAACGGGTTTCTCCTTCATAGGTCCGATTACCACGCCACCAACCCCTGTCTCATCATTGACCGTAAACTTTTCCTCAATTGACCACCGCGTCCTGATTTGAGCATTTCTCCGCTCAAACTCTCGTTCAAGTCTATCCCGCTCTGCCAGCTCGTCATCTTCGCGTTTTCTCTTCACGCGCTCCAAGGCATTGTTTCTCCTGCTCTGCCCTTCACGAGCGTACATCTCGTCGCTCGCGCTCAGCAACAACAAAAACTCGAAGACGCGCTGCTTGTGTTTCGTGTCGGCGGGATCCGGTGTGATCCTGTTGTACATCGCCTGGTCGATGATCGGTCGCAACGCTCCCGCCAAGGTATTTGGCACAGTGGCTCTGCGCAGTTCGTTCACGATGCGCTCGTCCTCCGACCAAACATCCTTGACCGCAACGTAGAATTCAAACTCGCTCGCGTCCGGGATCATCCCCGCTGGATTTGGTTTGATTTCCGCACGTTGAACAGGATCAATCCCATTCGGGTAAGTTGCTTTATCCAAGTAAGCAGCCATTTTCGAGATGTTCGACATGTTTTTGATGTCTGACCGTGCTTCCTCGTCAATCGCATCAAGTATTCCCGGGGTGACAGTTTTGCGAAGGTTTTGCTCGATTGTTGGAAATTTGAGAAACGCTGCAACTGATTTGTCATCGGAAATCAACTTGCTCGACGTGTCGTACGTGGTTTCTACAATGCTTTTGAATATCGCCTCGTCTCGGTCAGTGGCGAGTTGCGAAGACGTAGTTTTTCCCTTGGTAGTGGTTGTAACCTCTGCTGTGCTCGGTTGTCTTGCGAGCTCCTTAACTCGGTTTATATCTCTAAGACGAAGGGTTTCAAGCGCCTCGCCTGCGAGAACCACATCAACTTCGCCTTCTTTCTTTCCGTATCTTGCCAGTACCTCGCCAGTTGTTGCACGCGCCACACCATAGTCCGGTTTTGCAGGATAATCATTCTTGATCTCCTGAATGAGCCTGTCCCGCTGTTCTTTGTGCGTAGTACGTAACGCTTCGCGAGATTTCTGACTCTCTTTGATGCGCTCTTCAGCCAACGTAACCAAGGGCAGATACAACGAAGTTGACTTTGCGGAAGCGGCCGCCGCCATATCGACTGTTTCCTTCTCTGTAAGAAAATTCTGCAAATTTGTAAAGCATTCATTTGTCAGCCTGTTGTCGCATTGAAAAAATGGACGCAGTTCCACTGTGGGCTACGCCAGCAAAGCTACGCGAGCAGGAACTCTTCTTGCTAAAACACGTGAAGGGCGTGCAACCGGATGATGCAAGTAATCTCGCAGTTGTGTGTTCGTTCCTCAGTCATCTGCGTCGGGCAACACCTACCTGCTCGGAAGGCAATGTCTACCAGCTTCTCGCGCGGGCAGGAAATTCGCAGAGCGCGACCACGATGTGCGATCCCGACATTGCGCTCGAAGGGCCGATTGTGGATCAAGACGAAAATCACTATGTCGTCACATACACATTTCCAAAGGAAGTCAAAGGACACACAAATCCCCCGCCCGCATACGCACATGCCGATGACGTGCGGCGGACGTTAGATCTAAATCAGCTCTTGCCGAGCGAGGCAATCACGTCGGTGTCCTTGCAGGCTGACGATATTGGCGTTTGTATCGTTGTGACGGTTCTAATGGCGGACTATTGCTTCCGGTTACCCTTTGCAGATCCCGAGTCGCCTTCCCCGCAGACACCCACTCCTCCGCGAGCATCTGGAGGAAAGGCTCCTCGCCAGCGACGGTCGCCTCGCCGTCCAGACGCCGAGCCAGCGCAAGAGGGCCGCATCTCTTTGGACAAATCACCTCTTGCCGCGCTGTGCCTTCAGTATACACGTGGACTGGCGTCGATGAAGAAGCACGTGGATGCAACCTTTGCAAATGAAATCAACAAGCACGACTGTGCTTCAGTAAGCGCCGTTGCGACCGCGCTCTTGCATTGTCTCGCAGGACACACACTCAATGACTTCTGCAGCATCTGCGAGCGCAATCCCGCGGACGACACGGACGATCCCGTTGTGGCAGTGCACACAATGATGGCGCACAAGATCCGCATCGATGTGGTGCGGTCGGATATGGCGCACGAAGTGATTGCCATTGTTCCTGGTGCGTTGCTAACCTGGGAGCACATCGTTGCAATCAACACGGTAGCAAAGCCCCACGGCGGCCTGCTATGGCTCCGTGTCAATGCAGTCAAGCCCCAGACTGAGAGTAGACACTCTGCGAACAACGATACACTTTTCGTAGACATTACACAGCTCCGAAGGGGTACTGAGGAACCTGAAAAACTCCAGGCGACAATCAGCATAGGCGTCCCGAAGGCGCAATACTGCTTGCCGTCCTTTGTTGAGCACCCCGGACCTGCACCGGGCCCCAACTGCCACGGATTTGTCCCATGTGTACGATGTCTAGCCTGCATGGACGGGGTATTCGTTTCGCGACAGGCGCAAGCGTATTTCGCGTCGGTGAATGACGCGTTGGTGCGCGTTGAAAGACGAGCTGCCCCTACACACCCCCTTGTCTCAGTATTAGGTGCAAGTGACAAATACGGAAAAGCACATCTGGTGTAAAAGTTTACGAGCCTGCTCCTAACCTCTGTGTCGATTGTAAATCTAACTGCGTCTCGATAGTCTTTGTGTACGTGCGCAAGGCTGCTATTTCACTACGTGTGGCTCGCATAGCGGCGGTCAGCACGTCCATCTCCTGCAAGCGAGTACTTGTGTATGCCAGCATCTTGAAGGTGCTGATGTTAGCCACACGTGTCCCGTCATATACGAGACTATCGTCGTCCACCTCGAGATTCGCGGCTGTGTATGGTCGGTGGAAGCAAGCGCGCGCATCTAGCGCGGCAACGACGGCCTTGGCGGTCGCTCGCGCATAGTCCTGTGCCACGACAGGATGCATGTGATACTCGTGCTGGCTGATGTGTTCGATCGATTTGTTGTCGTAGAGGCACGTTGGAAGAATCTTGTCGCGGAATGCGCGCATGGTGTTTTCATCGGCGGAAATGGCACTGTAAAGTTCCTTGGAAACATCGTTGTTCCAGGTTGCGATGGGATTATGTGTCGATAGTTGCAGCAGGAACGATTCGACCTCCTTATCGAGACCTCCGATGCGAATCTCGGTCGAGACTGCTGGATAGGCGCTGTTGACCGGACAGGCGCGAAGATGGGTATTCGTCATTTCGATCTGAACCAGGCGTTCCGACTGTAGAGCAGTCATGGGCGCGCGAAAGCGGACCCACGTCTCCATCCCCTCCCCATCGATAAGCTCCTCGACAGCTTCTCTCAACAGGTCCACAATAAACCGCACCCCTAGTGTGAAATCAAACTTGGTCGCAAAGGTTCCGTCGATCTTGATGTCGCCTGCGTAGATGTGACGGCCCCGTACGGCGACTGTGGTTTCTAATTTGTCCTTGATGGTCTTTTTGCAAATTGCAATCACCTCGTTGGCCGTAAACGAATAGTAGCCGACGAAGGCTTTGATGCGACTCAGAAACGCGGGACTTACGCCGCGCTCTCGCATGTCGCTCGTGAGCATGAACCGCATTTCTGAGTCGGTCGGCGCCCGGGGTGTGCCCTTGGCCATCATCGCATTGCGGTACGCGCTCATGGAATTGGCGGCAAAGTTGCCGGCCAACACCACCAGCAATCGCTGATGCTTGACTGCATCCTTTCCGCCCGAACCACACACTTCTCCCTCCCAAAGCAACGGCATCAGGGTATCGTAGAGCGATGGTTCGGTCGCTTTGTCCAGTTCGTCGAAAAACAGGATGACAGGGAGGTTCCGCCGGCGTGCGTATGATTCGGCCGTCTGAAGCTTTGTGACAACGGTTCCTTCTCCGTGGCCGACGAGACCGGGTGCGGCACCCGTAAAGCGAGAAACACTTCCGAGGTCGGTGTAACCACCACCATTTAGTTTGATGAAGGCCGGTGTGTTCAGAACACCAAATCCCTCGGCGAGACGAGTAACAGTGATGGACTTCCCGGTTCCGGCCTCTCCCGCCAATAGTATGCTGGTGATCATCGGGATACCCCGCGCTCGGTCCAGTCGTGCGGCCACTTGGGCACATGCCTGGATGGAATCGGTTTGGAACCATATCTTCTCTTCGAGGTACTGCGCCCACTCGGTCTTCGATCGAACCGGGATTTGCGAGACTACGGGTTTGCGAGGTGGAAGAGGCTTTTTCTTCTTTCGTGGGGGCGGCGTAGCGGATGATTCGTCCCCGCTGTCGTCGTCTTCGAAGCTAACCGAGGGGCTGCGTCTTCGTTTGGTATTGCGTTTCGTTCGAGCCATTCGAGAGCCTTAAATGCTACGGTTGCACACGATTGCAGGCTGTAAGATAAAACCGACAATATATATCACAGATACGGTAGACTCACTTCTGTGATTGCAACGACCCTCATGACCACAGAAGCGAACAGTGTTCAGACACCAGATGCGATTGCCCCGCCTGAACAAACCGAACCGGAAAGAATTGCTTCGGCTGTGGAATGTATTCCATCGGAGCAACAGCCCCCACCTGCTCCGACGAGCGATTGCTCTGTGCAGCCCGCCTCGCCAGAGCAGGCACCCCCGACTGCCAATGACAAAGGAAAGGCCCCTGTGACACCCTCTCTGCTCGCAGCCTCGCGGCCAGATTACATCAAAGAGCACACGGCGTATCTCGACGCCATCCTTCCATCGATCAACAATGAAGTTGCGCAAAGCGTCAACAACACGTTCATGACAAGCTTGGCGTTTGCATGGGAAGCTAAGCGCATCACCAAGGACGCGCTGGAACAGGCACTCGGATTTCTTACTCTCTACGAAAAGTACCGAAAGCAAGAAGAACACACGATTCCGTCCGAAGCCGCGGCACTGGATGCGTTATGTACGCTTTATCTGGTGTCACCAAAGAGCGTCTTCAAAGACGATTCGGAACACGGGGACATCATAAAAGCGAGCATTATGAGCCTTCGTACGCGACGCTTCTACGCCGACATTCGAGCATGGGTCCCCAAGGGAACCTTGCTGTTCGAGGCCATCCGTCGCCGACCGAAGATGTTTATTGACTTGGTGCCGCACGCCGATCGGTACGTGTGCTACTCAACACAGTACTCGGATTGGTGGGCCAAGAATTTTGCTACCTTAATGCAAGCTCCCAATGTCGAACAGGAGTATATGGCCGAGAAGGCGAGACACATTCCTGTGCTCGCGGTTTGCGAGGCATTTCGAACCTTTGCGCGCAAAAAGACCCGTCGGTCGGACTTGCGCTGCATTCCACGGTATGTGCTCATCAATCACGTGTACTACACACGTGGTCCGAAGAGCCTAGCATTGCCAATGGTCAACACGTTTTTTTACAACTGGGATAAGATGCAGAACCTTGACATTGAGATTACCGCGCCTAACTTAAGCCGGGCAATACGACACATCCAGGGAGAGCTGGATGTGTTCACGCGCGAAGAACTCAGCAAGGATAAGGGACTCGCTATCAACGCTACGGAATACGCAGCAACCGTCGGGTTGCTGGTTCGATTGTGCCCTGAGATTGTGGCAATCTGGTACGAACTTGCAATGGCGCTAAGCAGGCATGCAAACGAGTATCCACCATTTACGGAAACCGAACTCGCCGACTATACAGAACTAGGAGAACTGTTGCTTTCGGAAAAGATTCTAGACTCTCTATGATGGAGTAGAGGCTTTCTTTGTTCCCTTCTTGTCAGTAAAGAATGAATGCAATGCGTGTGCCGATATAAGGAAGAATAGCCCGACGACAGCAATCTCGAGTAGTATAGGACTCGAGCAGTCTACATGCGTGCCCCCGTGTTTTCCAAGGGTGCCACCAACAATTGTGAGACAGGATGCAAGTTCCTGTGATCGAGGGAGAGCAGTAGCCAGACATGTTGCTACTTCCGCGCTACAGACATAAGTCGCCACAAATGGAGCGCTCGCGCATCCATCGGTGCCGCAACTCGCAGCAAGAGCCTTTACAATCTCTGGATGAATGTGTTGTAGAATCTTGGCCACGTGGGGCACAACATGCGAGCACTGCTCTTCGCAGTATGCCCTTACCGAATCTACCAATGAATGCATCGCTATCTTAACAAATTAGCCACGATTTTTGAGATAATTTTACTGAAACAGAAGCCAAAAAATCCACAGGCAACAATATTCACTTGAAGTCACAATCGGCGGCCATCTTATCGCGCGCCATCTGGAGCCTCTCCATGTTGTCAGTCTCAGAATATAATATCAACGCTATACGTACACACGGAAATCCGTTTTTCCCGCTCATTTCCTCGATGGCATCTAGGCGGGCATTGAATCTACTTCGTACGGTTTCGGCGGTCATTGACTTGGTGGATTCTGTGAATCGGGTGCACTTCGAGCGGAATACAATGTAAAGCGTGTGGTTCTTAGTGAGGCCACGACGGGTTGCGTATATGGTCAGCGGGGTGTTCATGTTCTTGGGATCGGAGTTAGCCAGAATGACATCCAGCTTGGTATCATCGAGGCGATGGGCGTTAATAGAGGCGGTGTCTTCTATCTTAAACAAGTGAGTCAGTGCCTGTGTTTCCTTGGCAGACAACTTCGACATACTCCCCTTGTTGTCCCTCTCTATATCATCAAAGTCGGCCTTCTCCACGCACACACACTTACGCTCCTCGGTGAACGGAAAGACAACCTCCTCCTCCTCTTCGATCTTGGCAGGTGAAGCCACTGCCATGTCGGTATCTGCTGGCCGCACTTTGGTCGTGCCTGCAGGCATACAAACCACATGAGTATTCTTGGCTGTCAAGCGCACCGGATTTTTCCTCAAGCGAGTTAGACTTTTCCTTTTGTCGCGCGCGCTCCGATTCATCTTCTATACGAAGCAATGGTTTGGGTCAATTCGACATACCAGGATCATAGGCCTTTGTCGGATCGTATTTGGGAACCGGCGTGCGATCTCGCGATCTGCTACGACTCCTTCCATTGTCGATTGGAGGCGGAATCTCTTTTGTATCTGCATTGCGGCACTATCACGACGACTGAGCGGGCGCACCCTTGCGCCCAGCCTTCGCAAGAATTTCTTTCATCGTGTTGATCTGCTCAATCTTTGCCTTTTTGACCGGGTCATTGGCTGCTGGCACCGGATTAATCACCGTGTACGGTGCATATTGCTGCTGTTGCTGCATCGCAGCAACGTACTGTGCATAATCTCCATACTGGGAGATTTGGTCCGTGGTCGACGCATATTGCTGGTGATTTACGTCTGTCGGACCATGCTGACGGCGATCGCGTGATTGAGACGGAGATCGCTGGCGTTCCCGCGAGCGCGAGCGTGAGCGAGAGCGCCCACGTCTGGTATCTGTGCAAGTTTCGCTGTCTCAATTGTATGTGAGCACGCACCACCACCCCATCCTCCGCGCCCACGCCCACCACGTCCGCCGCGTCCGCGACCATTGGGATCGGCACCTACTCGCAGAAATCCCGAGATTCTGTGCTCGGCCCTAGCGAGATCGGCAGCTTTGCGAGCAAGCTCGTCGCGGAGCTTTCGGTTGTCCTCTTTCAGATCGGCCACGTCCCCCACCAGTTGGCGTTCTCGCTCTTTGTTTGTCGATTGCACCGTCGCAATCAGATCCCGCTGGATCGTGCTTGCCGCGCTGACAACCTTTGTAACAATCGCATCGTCGCCCATCTTCGACTTCTTCTTTTTCTTCTTCTTGTGTTTCTTTGATCCGGAAGACTCGCTGGAATCAACGGAGGAGGACGAGGTTGTCTCTTCCCTTTTCTTCTCTTTCTTGTTTTTCTTCCCCTTCCCCTTCTCCTTTTTCTTCTGCACACCCTTGCTTTTCTTGAGCTTACTCTTTCCCTTCCCTTTGTTCTTACCTGCCGGCCGAACCGGCTCCGAAGAAGACGACTCCGACGCGGCCGAGGAGGCCGATGCCGCCGCGGCTCCATTTGTGCCAGCGACAGTCGGGGGTGGAGACGGCCTGCGTTGCTCAGCTTCGCGGGCGGTTCGCGATGATCGGGTTTCCCGAGCCTCTTGAGCTTCACGAGGTTCAATTCGATCCTTGAGCTTGGGGATTGCCTTCTTGTCGTTGCCCGAGGGCTTTGATGAACGCGACATTTAGTCCTGCATAGAAAGTCATTGCGCCCGATTCAGTAAGTTGTTGGGTTATTTAGTGGTGGTAACCTGGAAATTTGTTTCTAACCTGTGTCTTTTTGTGGGATAAAGGTGGAACCACATCTTATTTGCAGGATGTGGTTCCACCTTGTTTGTTTTCAAACAAGGTGGGGGTTCCACCCTGTTGGTTGACCAACAGGGTGTCGATACAGCCTGTTTGTAGATGTGGTTCCACCTTGCTAATTGCTTAAATGACATTTGATCTTCTCCTTCCTCCGTAAATGTGTTTTTTCCCATAGACTGTCATTTGTTTAAGTTACTATTCGTCCGCTTGCTTATTAGTGGGCGAAAGCTATCGCTTCTATATCACATGCGGTCGGTTTCAACGCAAATAAAAATTTCAAAGTAAAGAGGTACAAGATTACCTTGGAGGGCGATGAAGCTTCCTACACATGGCTTTGTTGACCGAGTACTGGGGCCTCCGGCCACCTCAGTATGGCGAGATTGGCCAGAGAAAACTGGCAATTTAGGATCCGCAAACGTCCCGTTGCGATCTGCGCTTATCACTGCTATCAACACTCTAGCACAAATGACATCATTGTCTACCGGGCAACGATCACTGCTGTTCCTGATGCGCTTTGTACTGCGTGTGCTAGAAGAGGAGCCGCAATCGGATTACTCGCCCGTGGAAGATGATCCCTTTCTGGACGAATTGTTGCCTTATGTTCGCGGGACGTCGCATTATTTCAGCGTTGCAAGCGTACTCAGACTCTATACGGCTGCTATGTCCAAACTGCGCCGAATGGACACTCGTGTCCCTGCGTTATTTGTGGACACACTCATACCGCATCTGACAACACTCACGGAAATGCTGACACGCGCGCCGGCCGACTCCAATGCCGAGCGTACATTGGAGTCTCAGATTCTTGTTGTGCTGAACAGCTTGCAAGATCTAGCGACTCTTATTGCGACTGGCTTTCACAGCAGCGGACCCAATGCGGCTGCATTATGTCGCACGTCGACACTGCGATCACGCGTGCTAACACGCGCTGCTGGCGGCCAGGGTGCAATGACGTGGGTCACATCGCCAGATCGAAAACAGCTTGCCGCAACCGTATTTTCCAAGAAGCCGCCCGATGAAGAAGCGCAAACAAAGACGCGAATGGTGATTGGTGATCTCGACGCACTCGAGAAGGCATCCCACTGTGATTTTCTCTACAACTACAAGCTGTACAGCGACTTTCAAGAAGCGTTGGGGAGTGTCATACCGTCTGCCGGGTTCAATGACCAGCTGCGGAATGTCTGTGTATCGTTGCGAGTGTTCCTTGCCATCACATACAAAAATACCGCGCCACAACACCTTCAGGCACGCGCCACGAACGCCTGGCGAATTCTCGCGGCCACCAGCTGTCGTCAACGACGGGATGCCCTGCGCCGTCATCGCAGCACGCGGCAACCGGCACCCGGTCGGCTGTGGCAAGAGTTCCACGCACGAGATACCAAACAACGCAGGGCAATGCTTGCAGAAATTACTAGCGTACGGGAGGCTTTGCTGGCTGTTCCCCCCGTTAAGCAAGAGAAGGTACTGCAGCCGCGAATTCCCATCCGGCCAGCCGCGGGTGGGGTTGAACGGGAGGCCGAGTTAACTCAGCCGAAACAAGCAAAGAATCCGGCCATTGCAAAACTTGCTGCCCTAAATACCGGACCATCAGCAAAAGCCACGTTCCCTCCTCCGCCAGGTACGGGCCTTGAATATGCTTGGCGCAAAAAAATACTGGACCAGCGCAGAGATATCCTGGTCAAGGTCAGATTAGCATGGAAAAGCGCCAATCCGTCACCGATTAGAACACCCGAAGTACGCCCATTTCTGCCCGGGCGCACAGCGATTGGCATGTCTATTTTGATTGAAGCTGCCAGTTCAAATGGCGACGCCAATCGGCAGTTTTTGTCAATATGCGGATCAACAAATGATCATATTCTCACAGCGGGATTTGTTCTTGCTGAAGTATGTTCTATATCTACTCTGCGAGACAGCACTGCGGCCGGAAAATGGCGCGGTATTCCTCTGATTCGCCAGGTCGTATTTGGACTTCGGGATTACTACACCAAAATCATCGAACATGTTCAAGCGGATGCGGCGGATAGGTTCTTTTTGTACGCGGATGGCATTGATGCGGTTGACGCCGTGACAACATTGGATGAGTTTTGGAACGATCCGGGTGTGGATGATGATGTGTTTCGAACCGCGTCGATTGCTTGTGGCTACACTATATTCGATACCGACGTTGATTCTCCAAAATACTATCTCGGGAACATCCGGGCTGCCAATCCCAGCACTGACATATCGCAACATCTAAAAGATGATTCGTGTACCAGTGCCACACGGTTGCTTTTACTCGGAATTGTTGTTTGGTGCTACAACCGTCTTAGAGAAGGGCCTACTGCGACACACACAGCAGGTTCGTACCCATTTCCGGGGTTAGGTGGGCCGGATGTTGCTACGTATATGAACAGTGCGGCTACCAACGTGACACGGTCCGCCCCTATCAAAACATACACCCCAACGTGGCAAGAGTTGCAAGATAGAGCTATCGCCAGTGCCATACCATTTCGTGCACATGCATACGCGTCACATCAATGGCTAATGGCAATTTGTGACGTGGAAGCATCCGGATCGAGTCGAGGATACCACATCTCTTCGATTGTCGCAAAACTATCGTCACCGCTCGTTAGAAGTTCCGAAAATATCCACAATGCACCGGTTATCGTTGGACCGGATATCATGCAGGCAATTATCGCCAGTGTGATCCCACACTCGGTCAACGTACCTCAATCAAATGTCCGTATCGACAAATACAGCAGCAGTCTTGCCTGGACGGCTACTGTTTTGTTGGCGCCCATGCTTACCGAGGTCCGAAGGCTAGGCGCTGCAAACACCTGCTTGCTTACAGCCGCGGGGTTTTTGCGCCGAGCATGGGGAGCCTTCATAACTACTCGTCCCAGTACAAGCGATGCTGCAGTCACGGAGATGCAAATTCCAACCATCCAACAGATTTCATTCGCGATGGTGCATCCGTTGTTGCCAGCGGGGATTTTTGATCCGGGATCTAGTGTTGACAGCGCAACCGGGGCTCACCATGTAGCAATACGCGCGATCATTAAGAAGTCGCAGCTGTCGGAGACCCTTTATACTCCGGAAACATACGGCGGCGCGTGCGTGTGTGCCCACGGAGGTGACGAACTGGTTGGATCCAGGAAAAGATGGGGAGTGGGGTTAACATCGCCTTACGAGAGTGCGCGCGATTCCGCGGATCGTTTGAAACAGACATGCTCCAATTTCATGCAAGCGCTCACACCAACTTCACTAGCACCTAGAAACATTACTTCCGGTGTCACCATCCGTTCGCCCGAAAATGCAGTGACATTGATTCAAATCTGCACTGCCTTGCTTATGGTGATGCCAGCGACCACAAATCCGTTTGCCGAATTGGACATTGCAGATGCGGATCAATTTGTGGAACGGGTCGTGGCAACCGTGTTTTGGTTCTTGACCGGCGTGGGCGTGGCTCCACCAGCCGCCGACATCGCAGAACTCGTTCGTCTATACACGGGCACGGGCGGCAGTGTGCGCTTTGTGCCTGGGGCGGATGTGAAAGTTGATGCTGAGGCTGCGTGCAGCAGCCTTGCATCCACGGAGGGCACCGCCAAAGTACTTGGCGAGGCATTGACCGGCATGGCTTCCTTGGCAATGTTTGGACCACAGGCAAGCGCCAGCGAGCTGCACGGATGGGGCATTTTGCTAACAGCCGCACTGGCCGGTGGTTTCAGCGGTATAGCGTACCTAGCAGAGGGAGTTGGTTTTAGCTTGGGCGTTAGCTTCCTTTCACCACAACTCATCACGGATGAAAGGCTCGGCGCGATATCGTTACAGAGTGCGTTCGATGCTGCAAACCTCATGCTTGCAAAAAGTTCCGATGTGGTTTGCTTCGGTAGTCAACACGCGGCTGCGTTGTCCGCGTGTGTCAGTATTGGTGAGTCAGCCGATATTGGAAAATTTCGCAACTGTTCCGAATTTTTACGCGCGTCGGCAACTGCCGACGGACCGGCGCAACTACAAACACGCGAAATGCTTGACGAGTATCAACAATTGCAAAGATATCTGCAACATGTTACCGGGAGAATGCAAATTTCCGTTGAAACACCTAATGACGTCCTGGAAGGGTTTTTGGAACGTGCTAGAACCATGCCAGTTACTACGATTGCTGACAACGTTGGTCGTATGTTCGAAGAGCGCATGCAAGTATTGGCGGGAGCACCACTGGCATTTCAATTATATACACCGGAAAATCCCTGGCTGGTGCGGCTGATGCAAAACGGAATACCGACATTTCATCCAGCAACGGAAAGCATGTTGAACCAAATGCTTGATCAAGCCGCTGCTGCTATCGATATGCAATTTCCAAAAGAGTTTGCATCGTATCCCGAGATGCAATTGCAATCAGACTTTACCCGCATCCGCAATCTCATCGCCAACTGGAGCATGCCGTTGACCGACGCATATGAGTTTCGGGATGATCGCATTTTTCAGGCGCGTGCGACGGGCGCAATATTGTGGCTGTCGAATTTTCTCGCCGAGCTGATTGCGAACTGGAGCGCAACAATGGACAATGGTCTAACAAACCCCCAGGCACAGCTTCAACTGCGTGCGCGATGTATGTTTGAGCTCATGCGAGAGTTTAGTGACCCAGCCTCGACTCTCTTGGGCACAACACTACAATTTGCAACATTTACGGCAACTGCATCGAAAGGAGGACCAAAGAGTCCTCCAGGCTGGACAACGAACCGATTACACGGTCCACTAACGGATGCAATCGCGCGGATTATCAGGCCGTTATTTAGCGAGACGGACACGACCATTGACTGCGCGAAAATACAACTACAGACAGGAAACAACTTGGCGTGGATGAAGCAGATGCGAAGCGAAACGAACCGTGCATTTACTTTTTGGTTTGGAAGTGAAACTGCCACAAGAGCCGTGGCCAAGCAGATTAAGGAACTGCAAGAAAAACTAGACACTAACAAAAGTGAGTTGAACCGACTAAGCGATGGAAAATATGTCGATATATATGATGCAACATGGAGTACTGCAGCGGATGCCGAGCTCGCCGCAGCAAACAGTACACGTCTCGGGGCCATTGCTGCCATTGATACCGAATTGAACGGAGCAAAGGTCGCGTATGAGTCTGCAAGGACCAAAACACGCGAGAAAGGAAAGCAGCCCGCTGGTCGAGAATTATTTGTCGGTCAAGCGCGCAAAACTATGGAATATCTGGACACGGCGACGAAGGAGGGCATCCGTGATTTTCGCAACTTAGTCAAACCCGCTGTAACAATTAGAAACCAGACACTAGCCGAAAAGGGGGGTGTGTTAGCTCGAGAAGTGCTTGATCGAATGATAGCGATGCGCGTGCGGGCAACAGAGCTTGTTCTTCCAGATATCGAAACCTTTCTCGCCAACTACTATCGGAAAGGATTGGAACACATCCCTCAAAGAATTCCTGTGTCTCGATACCCTAGCGCAGTAGTACTGCGGCAACCAGAACTGCTGCCAGAGTTTGATAAGGATTGTGACTACCATTGTTTTTTGGAGGTTGCTGATTTCAACTTTTATGTGGACTTGATTGCCAGAATGGCATACGCGGGAATCAACACATTTTCAACAGGAACAGTACCAACGTTATCGAGCGCCTTGAATGGAATGATTGAGGCCGTGTATTCCCGGAGTACAATGTCGCGGGACACTTTGGGTGCGTTTATTGCTGGGTTTACCACCGATCCTGTCGATTGGGTTGTGCACAACAACGACCTCGCGACCACCGACGAGAACTGGATAGATCCAGATATTCTAATGAAGCAAGATGTTCTGTGGGGGCAATGGGCTGAAAAATGCTTTGACAGCACGACATTTCCAAATTTCGATACCGCTGAGAAACGGGAGGCGTTAGCTGCTCTTCTGCGAGTTACTGGTGCTGCACACAAATCAGTCTGGGAAAGGGATGCTGTCACCAACGCAACGTTGTTCCATCGGATATTCGATGTGGTTGGGAATTATTTGTTGGCAGAGGGTGGACCGCGTATTGCAATTTCGGCGCGTGTTTTTCTGTCGGAAGACAGTGCAGCGGAGATGATGAAGTATCAGTTGGATCGGTGTCAAGAGGGGGACTTTCGAAATGCACTAGCTGCGAATAACGCTGAAATTGTACTGGAGTTCAATACAACGGGGATTGAGGCCGGGCCATCTTTTAATGCAAGTGTCTACGAGACGTTTTCTGTCGAACGACAAACAGAACTGGCACAAAGAGCTACGGAAAACGAGCCGCAGGTTACCGAGTTTACCAAATGGAAGGTAGCAGAAGAAAAAGCCCGATTGGCCCGGGAAAAGGCGGAGGCGACATTCCGGGAAGTGGAAAATCGCATTGCAGGCGAACGCATCGCGAAACTGCGTACACTCGTACCGGGCATGGTGATCGCGACAAAAGCAGATCAAGATGCGTTCGATGCTCATGTGACTGAACGCCAAGACCTTCTAAAACAACTCGGCGAACTGAGGGTCGATTTCAAGCATTATGAAACGAATATGCAGCGTGAGGGGAACGCGACTCTCGATGCTGTCCAAAAACTTCCTAGCGGACCAACCATTGACAGTTATCTCTACGGTACATTCGCGCCAGTTCCGCCACCGGCCCCGTCATTGCGCCAGTCGGCAGTTGGTCTCCTCACAAACGCAGCGATATCCGTATTCCCAGCTGTGATCAATGCAAGTGTGCGCGGAATACAAGAATTTGAGTATATGCAAGGGGGTGCATTATTTGTGATGGGAGCATTAATGCGCTCCATGTGGAACTGGGAAGCAGCGCAACCTGCACGATCAGGCAAACGCAAGATTGCGACAGATATTATGTCGTCGCTCGCGAATCTGTTTGGCAACACGTGCGTCGGAGAAAAGTTTGTCTTCGGCTCACAAACCGCGTTTCTCGCGGTTGATCCCAGCGACAATGATCTTCCAATTACCGCCACTTTGCAGGCGTCCCAGCTCATGTCTTGGGCATATCCCGGCAACGTCGGGGGCGGGCTTGTTGCGGCGCTTTCGGCAAATTTGAGTCGCTGGCTTGGAACCGATCCCGCGGACATCACGTGGACCCTGCAACAAGTGATCGCAGGATACGGTCTGGCCTCGTTCTTCTCGCCAGAATTCCAACCGGCTGCGCTGCTAATAGTGACGATTGCACCCCGAGCCATGAGCCACTCATGGAATCAGGGCGTTCCAAAGATTCTCGTGCCTGCTAATCTTCTCGCGTATGTCCGTGAGAAAATGCCCACATTCTTCGCGGCGTTGGTGCTACAGGGGTTAGTTGGAAATGACGTTGGTACCACGCGTTTCATGCGTTTCGCGCGTGACGTTGCTCTGTTAGACACGGCCGACATGCAGCGAATAGCAAGTAGCGTGCTCCCGATCGAGCGGCTCTTCCGCGAATATGTGTTTTCACAATACGGAGAAACATCACGTGATGAGCGGCCACTACCTCTCTGCAAAAACGCATGGCAGAAGATAGGAGCGCCTCTGTTGTTAACTGCGATCAAGACATTGGTGATTTTTATCCCGGGATATCTAGCGACCTATGATCTTCCCCCAAGTGATTCGGGTATTGCACTGCAACGCAAGAATTTAGCACGAGGAGTGGCGCTGATCCAGATGACGAATCTCATACAGGCAGCGGAAGTATACGCAAGCGCAGCTATCGTTGCCAATCTACTAACCAAACTGGCGTCCGTTATCCGCGCGGCAGGCGATCGTCCATGGACGCCAGCTGAACAATCACACTTCATGTCGAGAGCATACACTGGATATCTGTTTATAACCGCGGCGCTTGTGCTTGGTCCAAACGCGATCATTGATTGGATCGCCGGACCGAGACCGAGACAGTTTGGTGGAAGGATGGCTCGCGGATTAAGCGAAGCTCTCGCATTAGGTCCAGACTGGCTCCAATCCAGTGGTTCCGTATCGGAAGTAAGCGCCTCTTTCTCAAAATGGATTGCCTTTCCTGCTACGGCATTCCGCAATCTCTTTTCGCTGGAAGAGCTGGGACCCGCTCTTGGATCGAATCTTTATGAGTTAGTAGTTACCAGACCCCAAGCATCGATAGCACGTGCACACGTGGGGGCTGTTAATTTGCTATATACAACCGCCGAGACACGTCCAGCACAGGACTGGTATGTTCAAGCCGAGTACGCCACGCTAATTCTTCTGGTTATTGGCGTTGCTGTTAATTTGGCTAGGGGAAAGTCGCCCGGAAAGGGACAGCTCCAAATTCCAGCTGCTCCGCGAAAATCGAGTCGCAAAGGCAAGGAGCCAGCGTCCGCTTCTATTGCTGAAGAACTGCAAGAGTCCCCGGGGTCGAGCACCTTTTTTGAGTGGGTATCAGAACACAAAACAATCTCGGCTGCGGCGGGTGGTGTTCTCGGCATACTTGGGGTGACACTCTTAAATGCGGGCGGCGAGAAAATCTGGGAGGCGTATGACTCACCCAAAACAGACATCCGCGATTCATTAACGGATCTCATGTTCTTTTTCTACACTAGGATGATCAATGTGGGCATCCTCTTTCTGTTATTCGTGCTGATGCGGTATGCATTGCGCGGCTGGATTTAATTTTGCGGCATGTAATAAAGGTTGTCGTACTTGCATCGGTATTAACGTGTCTTCCACGAGATGACTGAGCTAGAATAAATGTTTGCGCTCGAAGACGACGGGCACTCAAACTCCTCCTTCGATTTTCAAATCAGAGGAGAACAACAGGTGACTGACGATGTGGTTACTGCACCACCCGTAGTGGTGCAACCGCTTGTTGTAGAACCCGAAAGCGTCGAACATGCCGTTTCGCCGCAATGCATGTTAGATCTGCAGGATGTTGCCATGGCAGGGCTAATCCTCAATCCCAAGAACTCCAACTCCACGAACCGCGAGAGTGCGATTGCGCTGACTGCGGCTGCGCTGTGCTTCCACTTAACAGACGATCCATCATTTCCGTTGGCATGCCACTCTTGCATCCACTATCGCGCAACCATCCGTGTGAAGCCGGGAAATCCCGCGGCACCCGCGTACATCCCGAGTATCGTCCATCAAGCAGGAACACTGAAGCAAAACCTTGCCTGGCTGCATAAGAGCATCGACCATGCTCTGTGGAGTGACACGACGGATATGGGTACGTGGAAGGCTCGGCGTGGGACTATTCTACGTGTTATCGCGCCGGGTGGCCCCATCGATCGTGCGCTGGGACACGTGCTCACTCTTGTGAAGGGAGTGGAGCATGAGCGGCGCCAGCGAGAACTTCACCGCGTAGCTGTACAGAACTTATGCATGGGATACACGCGTTGCACGTCATTTACTGAGCACGGCACAACCGTGGCCGCCACACCCGCAACGACGGCCACAGATGCGGCGACTGCGAAGTCATCGCTTAAGCGAACACGTAACGGTGCATCCAAGAACCGTGGGCGCATCAGCGAATGCGCCAAGTTTCTTGCTGAAAGTTGCGATCAAGAACAGCCAACCGCCGAGACAGATGCGGCGCAACACATAGTTCCGCCACGGCAAACATTGGTGGTATTGCAGGAGCTATTTAATCAGAATGAAGACCTGTGTCGCATCTTGAATGCATGCTGCTGTCTACTGGCAGTCGGTCATGCGTCCACGGGCGTGCATGCACCGGATGGTGACGCTGTTTCTATTGCATGGGGAACAGTAGGTCGTAAATCTGGGACACCGGAGACCTTCCAACATGCATTCGCAGATATGCTCCTGGAGCGCATCGCGCGGGTGCTAGAGGAAGCTACATCTGAGCAGGGTGACTTATCATCTAATGTCTTTCCGCGCCCGGTGTATACGTCTGTATTGGCTAGTAGAGACTGTAAACCGCGTGCCGACTACAATAAGCCATCGGGAAATCTAACTGGGATGGGGTTTACGTCGACTACTGCATTTGAGCAAGTGGCAGTGACGAACGTGCGGTCTGTTTTGCAGTATGCTGCAATCAATCGACCATCTGGAGGCGTGCAGGATCTGTGGTTTATTATCATGCCGACGTTCATCTCAAGCATTATCACTATCCTACACGACTACGCGGCACTTCGGCTCGTGAAATTCCCTCTGACGGGAACACAGGAGCACGAAACTGGCATGCGGGGTGTGTTAGAGCGAGTGCTTAGTGAGCGCACGAGTTATTTTCAACGAGCGGTTGACTACATGAATCACGGAAGTTCTATCGACACTGCGATTGCTGCACTACTGCTAGAAACAGTCGAACCTAAGCGAGATACGCATATCGTATTACCCTATTAAATTGAAATACAGTGCAGCAGGTTTACGTTGGTACAAGCTTCGCAACCAAATACACAAATAAGTTCACCAACAAGACAATAGCCGGCGTAGTGTTCACTTTCTCTTGTCCTTGTCCTTGCTTTTGCGCTTTGCCACAAACTCCTCTGAACCGTCGTCTTCTTCGCCGTCGCTAACGACAAAACTGTCAGCACTGTTGGATTCGGACGTGCTCCGCTCGTCCCTTCTGCTCTTCTTCGCCTTCTTCGATTTCTTTGCCTTTGGTTCTTCGCTGGTTCTGCGCGCCTTCTTCTTAGCTCGAGCATCCTCCTCGTCATCTGAAGAACGTTCTCGTTTCTTTTGCTTTCCCTTTTGCTTACTCTTGGACTTAGTTTTCTTCTTGTCCTTCTTCTTTGTCTCCTTTTCTTCGTCCTCCTCTTCATCTCCTTCTGCTTCAACGGATGGCGATTTGGCCTTTTTATCCTTCTTTGCACTCTTTCCCTTCTTTTTAGACACCTTTTCCTTTTCTCCGGAAGATGACTCCTCTTCTTCATCCTCTTCAATCTGCTTGTTGAGTTGCTCTCGTGCTACGAGTGCGCTAGTTGCCAACAAGGCCTCGCGCAATTTGGCAACTGGACCAACGTCTCCTTCGTTTAAGACTTTCGTTGCAAGGCCGGCTAACTCAATAGTTACTAGGCCCGCTGCTATTCCACTTGTTACGAGGTTCTGGAGAATTCGACGATGAGACTCGAGCTTCTTCTTCATATTGGAAGCCTTCTTCTGTTGATCCGCCGCCGTGTCTGGCATCAGCGTGGCGAGGATGGTGTCGCATTCGCTAACTATCTCGGCATACAGCTTATTAAGAAACTCCATCTTGGTTCTAACGGCCGCTTCCTTGTCCTTTTCTTTCGAACCACCGATGCTTGCGGTACTTCCGGTGCGAACCGTCTTTTCGCTTGCATCATTATCTGCCTCTTTGCGCTTAGTGGTTGGTACAGGTGTGAGTTTGACACATTCTTTGACTCCCGTGCCACTATTAGACTGCTCTGCTGCAGGGTTAGCGCAGGTCTTCCCTTCACCACTTCCGGATGCATCCAGCTTCTTCGACTTGGGCACTGCGAAGTCATCATCGTCGTTAGTTTTGTTTTTTGTGCCCTTGGACTTCTTTGCAGTCTTCTTCTCGTCTTCGTCGGATTCTTCCTTCGCACTTTGTTTTTTCTTGGCTGCTGCCTTCTTTTTGCTTGCCTTTATGGTTGCAATCGGCTTATTGTCGGATGATTCTTCACTTTCATCTCGTTTGCGTTTTCCAGCCTTCGCCTTCTTGTCTTTTGTAGAGCCCTTTTTCGACTTCGGTGATTGATTCGCTTTCTTTGTCTTCTTTGATGACTTGGCGTCTGAGTTGTTTCCAGATTCTTCATCTTCATCTTCTTCTCCCTCTTTCTCTTCCTTCTCCACCTTCTTCTCTTTCTTTTCATTCACAGGCTGCTTCTTTTCTTCTGCACCCTTTGTAGGCGGCACCTTTTCCGCAACTTCTTCATCGTCAACTTTTTTCGGAGCCGAAGGTTTGGCCTTCTCCGCTTTTGATGGACTTGGAGGCACTTGCGGCGCCGGGTTTCTTGACTTCTTCGCCGCGTTCTCCTGCTCAGCCTTGACCATGGTAACTTGGTCCTCTTCGTGTTCAACGTCGTTGTCAACAGGACCGGCAATCGTTATATCTACAATACAAAAACCATGGTTCCAAGTAACACAATCGCACCGGAACTATCCAACTTCGGAGAGCCTTCCGGCGACTGAGGAGCTTCAGGCTCTACCGCCGCGGGCGCCCCCAGTCCCATCTTGTCTCCTAGAATCGAAAGCATGCAGATAAGGAGGGAAACGTACGGATTTCAGCAATTGCCTCCTCCATTTCGCATGGCGGTGTCGTGCGGGTCGGTGTAACAACCGGTATGTCCACGACCGTAGCAGTTCGCGTATCTATACACAAACACAATAGCTACACATATTGCATGACAAACCTGATGAATCAAGATGGATTAACACCATCTCTCCAATGGGAGAGATGCGGGTTATTGTTCCCGTGTTGATAACTTCGTCAAGTGCTCGGCTTTTCAAGTAGGTGATGGTGCTGGTCGCGAGCTTGGAGACTCGATCGTCGTGATGAAGTGACGGAATGAACGGCATGTTGCGGCGGTATCTGTCGACGAGGCCCTGAAGCTTCGTGAGACACTGATCAACTCCGTAAGCTTGGATAATGAGGGTGTAGCCAGGGTCAGACAAGATCCCAGTTTGTTGATCGACATTCCCTTGCAGCTCGTCCAGTGTTTTCATAATGTCGGGGCCGGCATTACGCGACCACGTTCCTAGTTGGCGAACTGCGTGCCCAATGGTTCCTGGCTTGCGGTGGTTGCCGTCACACACGACAACCAGACAATCGCGTCCGAATATGTCATCGCGGATGGACTGACACAGGGCGCGATCAGCTGTCGTCGCTTTCAGATCGAAGGACACCGGTCGGCTGACAGGATCGGCGTCCATGATGAACCGGACCAAGTGAACGTACGCCATCGCGAAAAACATGGTCGCGTCCATGAGGAGTGCACTTAGCCCGCGCTCGCCATATAACCCGAAAAATGCATCCAGCCAGCTTTCGATCCAAGGGAACTCGATTTCGCCTACACACAAGACGTAGAGAGAGAGAGGGGTTACATACCTTCACAATTGCCATATAGTTGTCGCAACGCCGCCATCATGTTGGCCTTCATCCACTTACACACCGCATTCGGTGTATAGGGTGGCCGGCTGTAGCTCTGGAGCTTAGACAGACTGAGCTGTCCGTTGAGATCAAGGACCGCGCGACCAACGTGGGCAATGTCGGCAATGATTGGACGTTTCTCATTCTTTGGACGGGCATTGGTCAACAGATCCAGGCGATCCAGCAGAAGGATCGCGGTAAACATGAGCGAACCGCCCGATGCGGCGCGAGCGATACTTGTGGTAGTCTCTGAATAAAAGTCAATGAATACAACATCTAGATATACCCGCTTGTTTGCTGGTTATACCAGGCGGAGCGGCTACGCTCGGTGTTGGCTTCGGCTCAGGTGGCGGTTTTGGAATGCTGGGTGCCGTTGTTTCGGTAGAAGCTTTACCTGAGATATCAAATGTGACAACAAAAAACATGCGCCGCACCATGGGTAAGCTTCTGGAGCATAGTGTCAATTTGGACAGCTTTATCCGGAGTGATATTTCCAAGAGCGCGCACAGCCTCATTAGATACAACGGTTGGTTTCGCTGTAGTTGTCGTGATTCCTTCCGGATTAAGTTTGGGCATCTGTTTTTGGGGGGACGTGCCTGTAATTACCGACGTAATCCGCGTTGATACACTTACCTGCTTTGTTCTGCGCGGTGAAATTCATGAACAGTGATCCACGAGGACCCGCCGAAGGTGCAGTCTCGGCCGAAACCTTAGGGGGGGCTGAGGCAGGCTTGGTTGCTGACGGAGCTAATTACCATATGGAACTTCAACAAACTGTACGCACGTTGTACGACTTTGGTTGGATCATACGCTGGTTTCGCGGATAGCTTGGCCATTGTTTCTGCGTTCATCACGGCCGACGGGTCTCTTTGCACGGGCAGGGTTGGTTTGTGAATATGTGACATTGACGGTCCTTTTGTGGCCGATAAGTGGAACCGCAACTTACAGAATGGATGTGGTTCCACCCTGCGTCCACAAAAATACACTCGTGGCAGGACAAGCTATTTTCATATTCTTCCTAACAATGCAGGGCGGAGGGCATATGTCTGAGGCGGCTCCTCGTGCATCACGGGGCCCGTCCGTTAGGTGCGGTTTTGGTTGGGTTTTGCTCATTGTAATGCACAGAAGGAGTCGTCCTCGGCGTGGATCCAACGCTAGCAACGCGTCGGGGGAGTCATTCGTTGTCGCCGCAGATGGAGATGCTTTCGCGCAAGCAACGCGCGACAGGGAGCCCGCAGCATCTGCATCAGAGGTATGATTGTGTTCTTTGCTGTAATGTAATGTTGTGTAGGCGGCAGACGCGCAGGAATCCGGATCGGAGGCCGGCGAAAGCGCCGACAACATAACGTCTTTCTTTTGTATCGGCGGCTCGACTCTCACCTCGTACAAAGGAGACGCGTTTCCTTTGCCGATATTGTGCATCCTCCAGCTCTTCTTGCCGAAGGTCACCGATATCCGATTGACGGCGCTACCCGTCGACTCCGCTGCGCTGCTCGAAGTGATTGCGAGCATTCCGGCGACTAACTACTCCATGAGCGAACGCCAGGTCGCGCTCCTCAAGAAGTTGCAAGACGCGCTTCAGCCAAACGCTACGTGCCCCAAGGACTTTCTGACGCGAGAATCCGATCGTGTCTGCGCGCTCTTGAACTTCCTATTTCGCAAACCCGTGCACGCAGCAGACCTGCATGACCTCGCGGATAAGAATGCGACTGTTGATCAGGGTGCCCAAGAGCAGGCTGGACCGTATGAACAGGTCAATATACCAATGGAGGCAACCACTCTCTTGCGTGTCTCGATTGATGCAACCGGAATCTACTCATCCGATATCGTGCGCAAGGCCCTCATCCTCTCCTCGATTGTTGTATACTGCGTGTCCACACATGGGTTTCTGAATTCGTATGAGCCGCGCCTCAAAGCCGCTGTCAACGCACTCTACGACGAGATCAACGGGCGCGCCCCGGTAGATAACAATCTGTCGGAACTTGGCACTGTCAACGGCGATAGTGAAGACGGCGAATCCGTTCATCACGGGGGCGGCGGTGGCGGCGGCGGCGGAACTCTCAGCAGAGCTGCGAGAGCGGCCATGAAGAAGGCTGCAAAGGAGCGCGAGAAAATGCAGCAGGAGAACTACAAGCGTTTGCTAACCTTCGCACAGAATCTACTCAAGACATCGAAAACCGGTAAGAAGCAGACATTCATGTCAATTGACAAGCCTTCCAAGTGGAGCTTGCACCTTGCTCTGGGATGCGATGTCGACGCTGACGAATTGGACGGGATTCTGAATAATTGGGGTTGCGACGGTCTATTGGCGTTATTCGGCGAGCCTGTGTTTTTGTCAGAACGAGCCCTTGCGCGCGGAGTTGAGATACGCTCGCATCCATCCTATTCGGACGTGGACTTTGTTTTCGATGAAAAGCGAATCGTTGCCAATGCCGAGGCACTGCCCCTTTCAACAAGTGAACCCCGCTTTGCAGACACGCTCATGTCTATGTTGATTCGAACGGTCCTTCAGTCCAGTAAGACGGCATTCACACGCACGGTCAATGCTCGGATTCTGACAGACCTCGATGCGTTGAGTGAAGTTGACATTCGCCCATCTCTTGAGACGGTCATCAAAGAAGTTCGCGACGATCTCACTTCCCTCGGCAAAGCAATCATCATGGTCAAAACCATGTTGCTGCCGGATGGTGCCGCAGAAATACCAGATGACGAAGAACCCGCAGCTCCTCCGCCAACCGACGCACCAAGCGCCGTTGTTGTTCAAAGTAATGCGCTGACACAGTACAGGGATCACATCATCGCTGGAAATCGGACCACGCGGTACAACCAGATCAAAGACGGCGGTGGTGAACAGGGCGAAGGCTGCGGGGCCGTTACGATGGAGAAGTATCGTCATTTGCTATATTGGGCGATGCAGTACATCAACGAATTCACCTTGATGTTCGTTGATCTGCGCCGTGTACTGGACGCCGATGCTGTTCCTCTGGACGGGTCGTCGGGGTATCTAGCGGAGTTCGACGCCCTCCGGAGGGTGCTGGAGTCGCTGTCATCAGAATCTGCCCAGCTTCGCACGGCCTCGCTGGCGCTTACGATCCGCGACATGATTGCCCTGGGCAAAGCCAAGAGCACATCCACCAACTTTGCGCTATTCCACCAATTGGTACGCGAGACCAATCGCCGCGCCGCGACACTGTCGTGCACAAAGGCCATCTTTCCGTTTCCGCGATGCCAAGTCGCGCCCGAATTCTACGCTAAGGCGCGCCAGAACGCGCATTATCTGGCAATGGGCTGCTTCTCCCCCACGTTTCTGGCAGATCTTGAGCGCAAGGCGGCGGCCGGGTTGTTTTCCAACGAGAAGCATTTCCAACGTGAAGGCCACTTGGTCACAGGCGGCGGCTTTGGAAAGTCGCGGGCGATGAAGGATGCTTTGGGCCCATACGATCCCGACCAGCAGGGTCGGACAACGGCCGGCGCGATTCTACATGGATCGGATAAGGGGTATGGTAGGACGACCGTGATGGACGAAGGTGGTTCTGTTCGTATGAACAGCAACACGCAAAATGCCCACGGTATCAACTCGAAGACCGACAAGAATACCTTGGAGGCTGCCGAGCTACAGAAAACGTTCCACACGTACGAGAAAGATGGCGTCATGGTTTCGCACATGGCCAAAAATAATGCGACGGGCGCAATGGAACGGGTGACAAACAAGCTGCGTCCGGGATTCGGCACGCGATTTAGAGCGATGAACCAACCACAGTCCACCAAGATGACCTCGGAAGAGAGCCGAAGAGTGGAATCGTATCCTATCCTTTGGTCGCGCGGAGCGAATGACGGGGTATGCACATATGATCAACGATTTCTGGCGGAGATCAACGACATCCGCCACGCAGCGGTGATTGTCACGGAACTGACCGCTATTGTTGAAACCGCTGGGCTGATAAAGTACACGGAATGTTCGCGGTCGGGACTTGCCGAGGAGGAGCTGAACATCTGGCACAAAGATCCCGGGGGCGGGCTTCCCATCCTATCTGATCCGGACTACGGGTCGGCCATAACTGAAATGCTAGGTTGCAATGCACATGCAATCGCATTGGGCCTCTCGTCGACGTCGTCGTCGATTCATGCGGTTGTCGGGAACGTTGCGGTTATGCTGGCGGCACTGAAGCTACCGAAGCAGATCATCACAGACCGAGCTAACCATATCAACGGGATAGCAGTAACCCGGTCATTGCATGCTGTGAAAGCTCTCGCTGCTAACAAAGAGCGGACTGCCTTCCTGCAACAAGCTGCCACTCTCACTGCGGCAAATAGCGGGCAATTTCGTGCGCGAACAACATCATGGATGGCTTCGAGTCTGGCTGTGATTGGAGGAATGGTTACGGCTGGAGTGTTGTTGCTCAATACAACAAAGGCGATCTCGCTTACCGAGAAATGTCTTCGCGAGTTATCATCTGCTTGCACGGTTCTGGCTAATGTGCTGAGCGAGACCAACAAAGAGGACCTACATGCTGGTAAGTTTGATGCAGAGTGTTTGGCTCTAATCAAGAAACTGCTGGCATCATTGGCAATTGAGCCATGTCCCGACGGCACTAACGAACTCGACAAAAAACACGGACCGCTGAGCGAATTGTTTCGAAAGCATCTTGCCTATGAGGTGACGGAGGTACACGAAGGTCTGATAATGTCGTCGAAGGCATTACACGACATCACATTTCAGATGGTTGACGTCACGGGGTACTTCAACTCGCCCGAAACTGCTGCTCAAGGACGTGCGTTGCTGAAGGACATTTACAACGGGCTCATGGAGATGGCTGGTATCGCCGAGCAGTACACAGAAGCTCTTCGGCTTGAACGGGATGACAGAGACGCTGTTTTTCAAGCACGTGTTATTCGAACGATGACCCTAGCCGAAGCTGCAATCGTCCACCCCGAATGCCGAATCGCGATCATCGACGATGCAAAGCTGCCATTTGATCAGCAGAAGATCGAGGCGGCGAGAAAGCGTACTAGCCAGTTTGAAGGAAAGCGCGCGACCGACATTCGCAACGACCAAGATATCGACGTGCATGCGGCGCCTGAGGGGTTTCGCCCTAACTCGATGCAAGTGGAAAATATCATGCCGATGTCCCCAAGTACGCTGACCTTCTCGACAGTGAACTCATTCAAGACCAATTTCCTTGGCCTGACAAGCTTCGGGCGCCCACAGAGCGGCGTGACCGAACACCGTGATAATGTCGGCGACACCAATACCGACTGGTTAATGTCTGCAGAAGGCAGACGCAATGTCGATCGGGACACGGTTTACATTAATCCGCACACCAATGTCCTGGGGACGACCGGGACGTGGGAGAGGCTGAAATTCGACTCGCGCAACTTCATCACCATGTTGGCAGAGTCGAGCAGCCAAAATACAATGTCGGTTGCAACAGATTGCTGCCCACCCGTCGCAACCATATTCACCTGGCTGGGTGATGTCTTGCGGCAGATCGTGCGCGGAATGATGGTGTGGTGCGCGGTTGACAAGACGCCATTGGCATTGGACGACTGGTCGTCCAAAAACCCAGCATTCGTGCTATTCCATAGCAAGTGTCGCACGTGGATCCGAGCGTTTGTGAGCTCGGACATGGACACTGCGTTGAAAAACCTTGACCGTGAGATTGCAACTCTCGACGGCATCTTTGCGGGTTTCAAAAAGGACACAACTCGCAGGCAAAAGGCGCTTGCGGTTGAATCTGGTAATGCCGACGAGGAGACCGTGCAATCCGTACGCGGACTATATCGCAAGATAATTGAGCAGCACATTCAGAATCTGGTGCTTCTGCCGAGCAGCCACGAAGCAGGCGCAGACGCCCGAGCGAACAACATGCACGTGAGGGTCGGCCCATTGGTCCACGGCTATGCAGGACCTGCTAATTTCAATCTACTGCTCCGCTATGCCCTGTATGCAGTCACGAATGCCGTCAGTTTGCGCATGCACGATCACCCGCTCGTTTCGTTGCTTCGCTACGGCGGTGCCAAGAATGGCTCACAGGAGGTTTTTCGAGTGCAAACGCAGATGGTGCTTGCGATCGAGGGCTACTCGCCAGCCTATCCAGATGGGCTCACGAAGGCCGTTCCCGTGCTTTACCAGGAACGTCAAGTGACAATGGGTGCACAACAAGGGCACTTCCAGGCAAACACATATCAGGTAATGCCACCGAGTGTTGTGATGAATCCCGGCCAATGGACCAACTTCATGGCTGAATTTCTACACAACAAAGTTGATCCGCCGATGACAGTGACATTCTTGGCGGGAATCGGTGACTATCCAACCATCGACAATCCAAGCACGGGTGAGTATGACCTGGACACTGTGCGAATGCTGCGCTTGATCATGAATGACAAGTTCCCAACGCTCGAGATTATCGGTTCCAGTGGGCCGATCGAAGCTCTCAAGACCGAAGATACGCACGTGTCGGAGGCCGATGCAGACACAAGAGTATCTGCGTCCTCGTTGATTCGGGGGCTGCTGGAGCAAATGAATGCCAACCGCGCGGCCGTAGCCGCAACCGCTGCCTCCGAAGCTATTGTTGACGAAATGGAGAAGGTCAAAGCTGCACTATTGGAAATCCGCAAATCGTTCCGTGCAGCCGCCGCTTCGATTGACACGACAGGCACCGTGCCTTGCAAGTTTCTTGGACGAGCATACGATGAGGCCTTTTGGAAGACGCAAATGCAGCTTGCAGTCGATTCGCCCTATCGCACGATTCCCAACATATCGTACAATAGCTACCTGCAGCGCACTAAGCTCGCGGGACTGTTCAGCATCGGCACAAAGCTACTTATCGACGATGTTGTCGAGGCGCTTCCCAGGATTATGGCTTATTTACAAGAGACTACGCGGAAGCCTTCGCCCGTAGCAGGGGAGGACCCTGCCGACCCACTAACCACGGAACGCATGTACTATCGCGTTTTCTCTTCCTTCATCGTCGATGTTGTGACCGCCGAACTGGCGGAGCACCCGCTGTGCAAACTTAAGCAACATCCGGCCGCATTGACGATGCCCATGCTCGCTGCGGCATGTGTGGAGATGTTCAGTGTTAATCGGCCATGTGCAACCCTCCTGCGCGCAGCCCACGTCCGCAATCTCAATGTGCCATTCATCGCGGGACGAATGGTGCTCGCCTTTGCCCATCTCTGCAATTTGCAGACGACCCACGAGAAGTTGTCGTCCGCAACAGCTGAAGTGCTCTTGATGGGTATTCTCGCGGTGTGTCTACCTCGTGGGTGCTCCGAACCCATCACCTACACCCTCATGTCCTACAGTGCCAATCCCGTGCTGCGGGCACTCGTCTCGCTCAATAACATCGGCCACGACAAGATGTGCGGATACGAAAACTTTGTCGTCAACCATCTAAACACCCTCCCTGCGGTTCGCAGCGCGTTCGAAAGGCCGAAATTGCTCGGAGACATCACTTCATTCGCGGAAATATTTGCGGCCGCTAAGCCCGACGTTGACCTGCAGCATGCTTTCATTGTGGCAGCAGCCGACACGCTCGCCATTGCAGGAATCGACGGCGCAGCCGCACTGCAAGCAGATCTTGATGAAGCCGCCCGGGTCGAATTCGTGCCTGCACCCGCACCCGATCGCGAATGTCTCTGGAAGCGGTGCTGGGACAGCAGTGTCCAGCTTTCTGGCGTATTTATTCCGGTGGAGCTCATGATTCTCCGCATGTATAGTGGATCAAAGGACGAGAGCGCCCGCGAATGGAGCAAGCAATACGATGCAGCCAGCGTACGCTCGGTGAACGACCGTGGCCTGCAACCAATCATTACCCTTCCACCTGGTTTGAAAGATACCATTTCCGATCAATATCGCTTTCTGGATGGCTACGGTCCCTTCTGTATGTCCACTGCTACCCTAGCACGCGTTATTGTGCACCGCGACCCCCCGATAATGGCAACACCTACACCCCGACCGAAGGATCTCATCCAACCCATGGCTCCCCCGAAGGCGCGAACGCGATCTCGCCGGATTCCCTGTGGCGTGACAGTATTTCTGGCGGCATCGGACCAAAAACGCAAGCGACAAGACGAGGACGGAGACGGAGACCCATCCCCCAAGAGACGCAGGCCAGACGACATTGCCGCGCCACATGCCACGCAGGCATCGGTGATCCCAATCGTTGAAGTACCCTTGCCAGAGCCCATGCAAGAACACGCAGTATTGGTGGAAACTGATAACGTTGCGTTAGCTAATTCCCTTCGCCCGAGTGAAGACAACGGCGCGGGGGTTGGTTCGTAAACAATTTTCCGCGTGTACTTTGTTGTCGAAAATTAGATGCATGCTCGGCCAACCCAAAAGACATCACCACCATTGTTACTGCTGCTCGTATGTCATTTGTTGTGTAGCCATTATTGCATTGGCGGCAATCATCATCACGGCACTCAAACCATCCAAGCTATCTGAAATAGAGGCTGCGCCCACAATGGTTGCCTGCCTGCAAACTGCCAAACACATCGACGTAATCGAAGACACCGTAAGACCAATGCTACTGTCGTTAGAGTGGTGGCAGGACGTATTTAATCCGGAACAGCCCCCACAAACACACACAAACGGACAAGTTGTCCAATCACAAGATACCGATCCTCGATGTGCGGATGTCGTTCTCATTTCCGCACTATCCACCTCCCTCGCCCCATCCACGGCATCTTCAGATAGTAGCTCGGTTCCACCACCCACAGTGGGCGCCACCTTCGTGTGGATGTGGATGAGTGACGATGCCTTCCCAACTGATCGCAGCGACTGGTTTGTTGCCACTCTTTTCATGGGACGATTTGAATGGCAAGCACGCATCGCTCCTATCAAGAGTCCTCGACAGTTTCGCTGTGACGCAATCGTCGCAACCCACCAAGCGTCCAAATGGGACGCCATCACTACTAGTAGTTGGCATTTTGTGCGCTTCACATCTGCTCTGTGCATCGCACACACCCCGATGGGAGGACCAATATCCTACGTGGCCGTTATCCGACGAGCAGCACAAACCGTAGCAGTGTCAACTGATGTGTTGACCCCTTGGTCGCTGATTCGGAACGCAAGCCTTCCGCACACACACATACAGGCGCTCGCACTCCGCCTTGCAGGAGTGTCGCGCCTAATGCTGAGCTCAGAAGCGGAAGCATTCCAGACAAACTGCCAACAGGGACTGATACCCGGGTTTATCTCCTTTCCGGTTACGGTTGGTAGCTTTCCCTTCCGAAGTACCCAGCTAACATGCAAAGAAACGGCGCCGGAATTACAAGAAAGCCGTGCGCGTGCACACCTGCGCGTGATTGGTGTGCTTGCCATCTTCGTGTATCTCCATCAATTGCTAGGGGCGTCGTTTGATTCCACCAACATCGTACTTGTAGTCGCTATCATTTTGGACGCACCAGTTTGGATTTCCGCCCGCTTGTTGGCGGGATTAGTGGTCATGCGAATCCTTCCGCACGAGTACGAGCAATGTAGTTATTGGCCCGACATGCTGTTGGTTGCCATAGCAGCGTTGATGCAAGTTCCTATCTCAGTTACGCTGTTTGGAGTGTTGTTGTGTGTGGTGTTCGACGCATTTCGTGCCGTGCGGGCTTGGAAACGGCTGTCCGACCAAGTATTTGTCCGCCCAATGGCACCTCCGATACTACTTCTTTGCGTGTACGATGCGCTAATCTTACCGTTGCAAGTCATCCTTTGGGTTGCGATTCCAACGATGTTCGTATTAATGAATGAATCGCCCTATGCACGAGTTGCAGCACTTACCATCTACCTCACTATCGTACCTACTTATGCTCTTTTTTACTTGGTGGACTGAAGTTAAAAGAAAATCAAAAAATTCGCTCAAAAATTTTTTAAAAATCGAAAAAAACTTTTTAAAAAAATTTAATAAAAAATTTATTTTTAGATACTTAAATAAACTAAAGAAGTGGTGGCCAAAAGTGGACTTTAAAAGGACTTCCGAAAACCAGGCGCGCAAAAAGTTGCGAAAATTTTCGGACACTTTGCTGACACCGAGCGGGCAGCAGAA
>Ga0247727_10002687_pt1 | contig 40318 bp, 51 predicted proteins | sample WisWelCaveWW1625_FD_202498 | JGI IMG/M metagenome (GOLD analysis project Ga0247727, IMG submission 202498) | Biofilm microbial communities from Wishing Well Cave, Virginia, United States - WW16-25 | ecosystem: Environmental > Aquatic > Deep subsurface > Groundwater > Cave microbial mat | place... | reverse complement strand
TCAGATTGGCTTGTAGCTTGTGTTACTGTTATCAAATCTATTATTCTCTGTGCATACGCATCTTCAGTTCCCTTTTTGTGTCTGGCCATGCCTGTTATTTACAATGTGAAAGTGTAAATTAAACTTATCATATTAAATAAAAAAGGAAATGGTGTTACTTTGCACCATATACGAATTTGTCATACATTCTGTTGATATCTTCTGCTGTGTTTGATATCTCATTAACAAGCCTTGTGTGTTGAGGCAGATTGAATGAAGATGATGGCTTGTCTTCTTTTTGTTCTGTGCTTGCATTACCATCCATCTGGTATGCTATTTTTGATCTGAGTCCTGTTAGTATGGCTAGAGTCTTTTGAAGTGTTTCGGTGTTCCTTGAAAGACTCTGTTCTATTTTTGATTCTGTTACTTCTTCCATAGGATAGCAATTCTATTATTACTATATTAATATAGTGAAATTAGATCTTTTTTGCTTGTAGTCCCGTGAACTTTTCCCATCTGTCTATTACAGTCTGGCAGTAGATTGGATCTTTCTCCATGGTATAGCATATCCTTCCTGACTGCTCGCATGCTATCAGTGTACTTCCAGAGCCTGCAAAGGGATCATACACTACAGCACCTCTTTTGCTACCATCTTCTATTATCTGTACCAGAATCTCTATTGGCTTTGTTGTTGGATGCAGTTCTGATATGGCCGGCCTGTCGTATTCCAGGAGTGTGCTTCTGTTTGTTGGTCCGTAGAACTTGTGCTTCTTGTACCATCCATAGAAGATAGGCTCGTGTTGGAACTTGTAGTCCTTCCTGCCAAAGACAAAGTGTGACTTCTTCCATATTAGATCAGCGCCCCAGGTAATTCCATTCTGTTCTGCTGCCAGCCTGAACTTGTGATAGTTGAGTCCTGCCTGAAATACGTATATTGTATTGTATGTTGCAAACGGTATCTGCTCAAGCCAGGATACAGAGAATGCTTGATAATCCTTGATGTCGTCGTTTTCTATAGGCACTTGGATTCTGTTTCCATGATCCCATTTGTTTAGAAACTCGTTTTTTCCAGCATAATCTACTCCATATGGTGGATCGGTGTTAAGGTGCTCTACCTTTGCACCGTCTAATAGTTTTATCATGTTAGAGTCCTCTTTGCAGTCACCGCATAACAGTCGGTGCTTTCCTAGTTGGAACATGTCTCCTAGTTTGATGTCAGTCTCTGGCCTTGGATCAGGTATCTCGTCCTGAATTGTATCCGTATGGATATACTCGTCAAACTCCATATGAAACGGCTGGAAGTCAAAAGATGGTATCTCTGCCAAGAGTGCCGTCATGTTCTCCTTGTTGTACTTGCTCATCTCTGTGAGCTTGTTGTCCAGTATCATCAGAGCCTTACGCTGTTGCATAGTCAGGTGGTCCAGGTATATGATGGGAACTCGTGGCATTCCAAGAAGTACCGCTGCTTCCCATCTGCCGTTGCCAATCCAGATGAGGTTCTTCTTGTCTATCACTATTGGGTCCTTGAATATCCGTAATAGTTTGATGGCCTCTGCAATTGCTTCTATCTGTTCAGGTGTGTGTATCTTGACGTTTCTTGGATGTGGTTTCAGCTTGTCAGTCTCTATTGTTTGAAAGCCTAGTGGTATTCTGATTTGTATTGATGTAACTGTTGTTTTTTTATGTTTAAAATTCCGTGGTTTTTTGTTTCGCGGAGGTGTTTCAATTGGTGCAAATTCATCTTCTTGGCTCAATACAAAACACTATAAAACTATAATAATAACACTTTCTCTTTTTGATTTGATGGGTAAGGTGACTGTACTTGATTCGTTTAATGCAACTATATCCTCTCAAGGTCCTGACAGACATGTACACATACCACGCAGGATGCATGAATTTTTAGACGAAGCCCAGATGATGGGAAAGAATCTTAGAATTACAATAAAATTAGAAGAGATCGGTTAGAACAGTTTTTGTTGTTTGATACACTCTATTACATGTTCGTCCTGCTCTAGTCTGGTCTTGTTGTTTAGATTGGCACCACATCTGGTGCAGGTGGAATACTTTAATGTTCCAGAATATGCAAACTTTGATGTTCCCTTTTCTAATCCCATTATGCTAGCCTCATCATCATATACGGCTCTAGTCTCTTTTTAGCTATTCTGATGTATTCTTCTTTTAGTTCGATTCCTATCCAGTTCAGTGCCAACTGCTCTGCTACAACACCAACAGTGCCTGAGCCAAAGAATGGATCCAAGACAAACCCACCAGTTGGACATGCCGCACGAAGTATGGTAAGCGGTAGCTCCTCTGGGAATGTTGCAAAGTGTGCCTCTAGGAATGGATGTGGGTTTATGAAAAATACATCTCCTGGGTTTTTGCCGTTTGGGTTTCCTAATGGATTATCATGGTCTGCTCCATTATCACGAAGTTCTTGAACTCTTTCTTGAAAGTCAGTATAGTGTTTTGTCTTGTTTTTCCATCTTTCATTAAATCCTGCATATGTTGGCTTTGGTTTGCCATTTGCACCAAGTGTGGATGACTGCTTGTCTCCATATCCTTCCCAATCTGACAAGCCCTGCTCTCGCCTTCGATGTATTCCATGTGGTGTCTGTCCTGGAACATCCAGTTCTTTTCTTTGTCCTTTGGAGTTGTGTTCCTCTATCTCCGTGTCTGTCCACTGATATAGAGTTCCATACTTGCCCTTTGGTCCATCCCTGACCCGCACGTTGAACGGTTTTGTTTCAGTCTTTGGCTTTACTCGTACGTTATCAAGATTGAAGTAATATCTTTGGTTCTTTGTCATGAAAAAGATAGGCTCCCACTTGTTTGCAAATCTGTCCTTGACAGAGCTTGGCATTGAGTTTTCCTTGTACCAGGGGATAACATTTCGTATGATCCAGCCAGCATCACGACAGTTGATTGCAAACTCAAATGGTATGAGGTGTAGTGATTTGTCTTGAATAGACCTTTTTGATATAGATTTGAATCTTCCTAGTTGTTTTCTTTTTCTGTCAAATGCTTCTGTGGTATTTGACCAATCACTATGTGCATTGCCTCCTGCATATGTGTCTCCAAGATTTATCCAACAGGAGCCTGATTTTTTTAGAACTCGTTTGAGTTCTACCATGAGCAGTTTCATCTTTTCCAGATAGTCCTTAAAGTCAGGTTCCAGCCCCCATTGTCCTGCTACACCATAGTCTCTGAGTCCCCAATATGGAGGCGATGTTATGATACAGTCTATCGTTTCATCTGGTATCTCTTTTATCTTCTCTAATACTTGGCCTTGTAGTATTGTTCTTGCAGACAACATATCACGTTGTTATCCTCATCAATCCTTGTACTTTGGAAATAACAGGTGATTGAGTCATCGGATAACTGTTTATGTGAGATGTATTGCTTTTCATGAAAGATCAGTCTAATCTCCAACCTAATCGTTTGAGAAAATCATCAGGATTGATATTATTAGTCAAAGTTTGTAGTTTTAACATATTTCTTATCGCATCAATATCCATAAACATTTCTCTATGCATTTCACTCATTGTTAGTTCAAAACATCTATCAATCTCTCCTGCAAAATATGGGAAATGACAATCTTCCATTTGTGTTTCTAAATCATCTTCATATAGAATCTTATCTATTACAGCATGTATTGACTCGTGATTTAATACATAACCTATGTATTCTGCTGTTTTACATTCATCAGACCAGTTATCAATGAATAAATCAATCCTATCATGATGACATCTAGCATTGACCTTTTCATAACCATAATTATTATAATATCCTTCTTTAATTTCAGTAACTAGAATTATATTAGAATGATCAAAGTTTTGGTAACCTAATAATTTTATCTTATGTTCATAATCTTGGATTTGTTTATCATTTTCCTTTATATTTTCTGCTGTTTGAACTAGGCTACCAGTTATTTTTTCTATCAAACTAATTCTTTCTTGCTCTGTTAGACTTTTGAATATAACCATTTGTTCATTAGGAGAAAGTTTTGCAAATTCAGTTGATGAAATACCTTTTAGTGCATCTGTCATGCTATACTCCCAATATCATCTATTTCATTACAATAAACACAATCGAATCCCTTCTTTTTATGTTTACATTCTATTGTGGCAATCAATATGAAAACTCCTTTGATTGGATTTCTAATTGTTTGTGACAAACTTGGAGGGTGTTGTCTATTTCAGGTTCATCATCATAATCCATATTTGCTATACATCTAAAACAATACCAGCGTCTTTCATTTCCTACTTGTGAACATGATGGCATACCACAATCATAACATGGTATGGGTTCTTTTTTATTCCATTTACTCTTAGTTGTCTTTGATAGTGTATCAGTATTTTTGCTCATCTTGTGTTACGCCCACTTCTAATATATTCTAGTTCTTGCTGAATTGTAATACAATCTTTATGACCGCATTTCTTATTATGTTCTCTCCATTTTTTAAGTTGTGAGTCTAATCTTTTTTTGATTTTACTCTCAGTTGTCAATGTATTTCTCCTATCTTTTTTAATGATTGTATAACTTTATAATGTGATATTGCACCTTCAATAATTCCATTATCCACTCCTTCTTTTCTCATAACATACTTCACCACTTCTTCAACAGGCATTTCATCTGTAGGTAAGAACATTCTGGTTTTTGTATTTCCACACTGACATTGAAAAACCATCGAACCACCGCTATAATTGAAAGTTTCAGATAGAAATGTAGCACAGTCCCAATCTTCTCCACAATCTATACATTCGGATGGCATGGTATTGCTAGTCACAGCATATCTTCTCCTTTCTGAACCTCACTTTCTATAGGAAATGGAATCAGAGTAGGCGAACCCATTGCAGCCATTATCAAACTTGCTTTTCCAAAACAATCCTCGCAATAATAGATTTTCTTCTGAGTTACCCATACAACAAAACAAACTGCTTTATTAGGACAGTTTTCATTATTGCACTTCATTTCTCATTTTCCTTTAGTAGTGATTGAATGTTTCCTAGAATTTTCATGTTTTCCTGTGTTTTTAAAATCACGTCATCTGGAATATATCCTGTATCTGTTGATAAAGAATCCCTTACATGTTGAGATATTAATGGTAAGTCTAGTTTTCTAATCTCATCTACAATCTTGGAGTTTTTCTCAAACTCGGTTACTTTTTTAATACAATCTTCTAAATTTGTATTTTTTAATGCTAGGGCATACTGTAATGGGATTTGATAGTTGTAGAACATTTTCATATCAGTAAGAACCAATCCATATTTTTGATAAATCTCTTCCTCTGTTATGTATGTCATTCTTTGAACATCTCCAATAAAGCATTCCATTTTTCTTTCGATGGGATTCTATTTTGTTGTGTCATTCTGGATTCAATTCATGGATAGCTATCCATGCTCCTACTCCTACAAGTGCAACCAGAAAAAATTGGAATGCTATTGATTCAGTCATTTGTACTCCGGTTTAAATTTACAAAAGACACATGGATACACGGTGATCTTTGCACCACACCGCTTGCACCAGAACGCATTTTTAAACCAATTAATCCACATCAAGAATTACTTCTATTAGTTTTTTTAGCTTGTCAGGATTTTTGTCATACATTTGAACCAAAGCAACCAGTGGAGCCATTACACATCTCCTGTCTACCTTGCCAGCACATTCCACAAAATCTTTGAATCTTATTCCTGTCTCGTTGTAGATCTGATTTAACGTCTGGCTCATTGTTCCAATAGCTCCTTTTGTACCAGGCCACTCTCCGGTGGCAGTTCAATGTTTCCATTCGCTTTTTGTTTTGCAGCAATAAGGTGCTTGCATGTGTTTCCCCTAAACTGGTTGTCAGGACATTCACAAAAGTCTGGCAGTGCAAAGTGATATTCCTTTGAACCATCACTTGAAAGACATATCCCTGTAGTATCTGTGGTAAAGGTAATTTTGGTAACTGTAGAAGATTTGGTAACTCTAGACTTCGCCTTGTAGACCATATTAAGACAGTCTTTTGGTTGGTGGTTCTCCCTGTGTTCCGTATGTGTTATTGTAGAATCCATCAGGCGTCTTCTCCTGTCAGGAGTTGGTAGTGTAACTTTGCTGCGGTTTCAATGTTTAATTTTTCACTGTGGAACTTGTGTGTTCCCAATCGTATTACTACCCTGTAATACTTGCCGTCTGTTTCTATACTTATGCTGTCTCCAAAGTACTTTTTCATGTCACAGTGATAATCTATTGACTATATTAATATAGTGGAGTTACAACGTTTATTGGTCATTTTTCACGCCTAGAATCGTATTTTTTACCCTTGTTTTGTGACGATTATAGTCAAATAATGCGTTTGCAACTTTAGGTCAATATACCATGGTGTCAGAGGGTAACTTTTGACTTGATGATTTATTACAATTCTAAGTATTGTTTTATGTAGATATTCTTTCTTTCTTTTTTATTTCACAACAAAACTATAAGAAATCTAGTAGTTTTTTTATGTTGTTTTCTAATTATGATAAAACGGTGTACACCAATAGTGTATAGAAACGAATTTCGTCGTATCTAGTTTTTCAAGTCCATCAGTTTTTTATTATGATATCTATTGCGATAATATCTTCTAGTTACTTCTATGTTTGTATGATAATTACGATAAGATTTTGCATTGTGACATATTCTGCATCTTCTACCTTGTTTATTTTGTATTAAATTATCTGGTGTTAACGGATGATTACGTTTACAGTGAGTCTTTTTGGCATTTTGTGCACCTAGTCCGTTACCTCTTAGAATATTCTGTTTTGGTGTAACAGCTTCAAGATGTTCTGGATTCACACATCCTCTATTTCTACAAAGATGATCTATTTGAAGTCCTTTTGAAATTTGACCATTAGATAATTCATAAGAAAATCTATGTGCTGATACTTCTTTATAATGAAAATGAAATTTTCCATATCCATCTCTAGTTAATCCTTTCCATATCCAACAAGATCCTGATTTTTGTACTTTCGACCAGAACCTATGAATATCTTTAGGATTCATTATGTATCTCCATCAGTATATCATCTGTCATCTGTGATGCTATCTCCTGTGCTTCCTGCTGCTGTTCAAGTTCTGTTTTTTTCTTTTTTTGTTGTATATGTTGGTTGATTTCCTTCAGTTCTTCCTGTGGTGATAGTTCCAAGGGATCAAAGCCGTCAATTCTATTTTGTCGTGTCATGGCAAAATAATTGGAACTTCATCAGGCGTAAAGTAAAGCACCATTAAGAAACATTGTAATTTTTCGTATCTTCTTACCACTATAGTGCCATCACCATTAATCTGACTTCGTAACATTTTAGCAGCTTTTTCCCAAATCATGTTTCTGCCTTTTTGATCTGTGTCTTCAATCTGTGTAAATCCAATTCTGACTGCACAATATCCAGCATCTCCTTTTTCCAATATTATTCTATCAGCAAGTCTCATCTGGATACAGTCTCTTGTAGATTTCAGGATAGCAGTACTTGATTAGTTCCTTTTTGCGTTCCTCCATCATTGGCCAGACTGTCTTCTCATTCTTCTCTTGGCTCATTTCTTGGTCTTCCCACATTTGATTCGTGAAACTTGTAGCTAACGTTTTCTATTTCAGGAGTCCAGCAGTCTCTACATGATCCGCAATAACCATATCTGTACTCTTGCTTTCCATTGTTTACTAGGACAAGTTTTTCCATTGCGTGACAAGTATTGCCTACGGTTACAACCTGAGATGTTCCAACTCCTAGCTTGTGTGCCAGGGCAGTTGGTGGGGGACCATCAATCATCGCGGATGAAAGACGTATCACAAGGTTTGGTCTTAATCTTGACAGTTGTATCTTGCCTCTCAGACTCCAGTACTTTTCAACTATCTTTTCCTCCCTTGTTGGCAACCAGAACATGCAGTCTGGCACTGACTCTGCAATTGTAAATATTTTATGTAGATGAGCAGTTGACTGTATATCACCAGAGTCATGCCATCGGAAAAATGCACATCTGAGATATCGTATCATGTAGACCATGGCGTTTACCCATAATGGGTTTTGTATGGCCTGCAGTCTGCGTTCCAGTATCTCCTGGACCTTCTTGCGTCCACCGTACCATCCTCTCTTTGCGTAACAGTTCTCCTTGCAACAAGTAGAGCCTTTCACTTTCTCCATCTTGCTTCCAGTGATGCATCTTGAAGCTGGTAGAGAGTATCCCCATGCTGGCATCTTTGACGGTCTTGACAGGCTGACTATAATTCCAAGAGCCTGTTTTGGGTGATCTATATCTATGACATTCATATCGTATTTCCAATCTATCGGTATCATTGGAACATATACAACAAAACAGCACTATATTAATATAGTTCTATTCAGCCATTGATATCATGAAATCAGTCACTATTGAGCAGGAAGGAAGTATAAGCACTATGGGGTCCGACCAGCTAATCATTGTGGTTCAAAAGAAACACCATGACATGTTGCTAGAGCGTGATCTCCTCAAAAAGAAGTTGAAAACAACTATTACGTTCAAATACTGATATTATTCCAGTTTGTATCTACCGTTTAACTTTCCCAATATACCCGCGTTGTAGGCTTTGCCAAACTCTACTGCTGCCTTGTCCATGTTAAAAAAATACTCGTTATATTGTGTGTGCAGTGCCTTGATACACTCATCCTCTGAGAACCTACCGTCTGGGTTTTGCTGTTCCAGTCCTCGACATACTACCTTGAATGCCTGATCCCTACCCTTTACATCTGATGCCGGCTTGAGTACGAGCTCTCCCGCCTCTGTGTTCATTCCAAATGTCTGCAGTGCTTTCTTTTTGATTTCTATTGCAAGCATTGTGTGTTCTGGTTTCACATCGTTTGAAAAATATATTCTAGCTACTGCCTTTGACATTCTCTTGATACTTTGATAGAACCTGTTGTCTATTGCAAGCGATCCCTCCTTTTGTTCTATCTCCTCCATCTTTAACTGAAAGTCTTTTGCAAGCCTGTCCGCCTCTGGTGTAAAAACTGGATTGAATGTTTTTGCATATGAGAGAAATGCACTAAGATCCTGGGTCTCGAGAAGGTTTGCCTTTTTGATATACGCTATGATTCCTATCCTGTCTATGAGGTTGATGTGGTCTATTATCTCCTGGCGCTCAATACTGCTCTTCTTCCCGCGTTGCATGTTTACTATTGTATCAAATCTGGAGACAAGCGGTTCTGGTAGATTTAGATTACTTAGTATAGTATGTGCTTCGTTGTACGCATAATAGATGGGATTGGCTGCAGCGACAATTGTAGTGCGTGCCTCCAGTTCCAGATCAAAGCCTCCCTTGTTGTAGTGTATTGTTCCAGATTCCATGGCTTCGTATAGCTTGCCAATATCTTCCTCGTCCAGTTGGTTGAGTTCATCTATGCAAACAACTCCTTTATTGCAGAGTGGCACGATCCCAGCCCGTGGCATCTTCTGGCGGTTTGGTAGTGTGTCCATTGTTACAGTAACACCAGAGCCTGACATGGTACCACCTACAGCCATAGCTGATTTTTTTACCAAAAATAGGATGTATTCCAAGATATCTGTTTTACCAATGGCTGGATCACCAAGTAAAAATACGTGCACCATATCGCGTTGTAGTTCCTTTTCTGGACTTCCAATTAGAGCCAAAAGAACACATGTCTTTGCCAGTGTTTCAAATTTTATCTGTGGTGCTATTGACTCTGCCAATCTGTCCAGATATTTTTCCTGTTTTAATATCTGCTGAAAGTATTGAACCTGTTCTGGTGTGGCCTGCATCTCCTGCATGTTTTCAAGTGACTTTGTTGTTAGAATTGAAATTATTATTCTGTTTGTTGTCTTGTACTTTTGTGGTATTGACCTGAAGACCCCGATGATGTTTACCCTCTGGCCAATGTAGGTGCTCCTTACATCATCGTCTTTTATGATAGCATCAAACATCCGTGGAGTGCCATTCTTTGCCTCGTCCACTGGCTCCTGTATCAGCACTGATCTTATGTATCCAGTCTTTACACTTGATTGACTCAGCTTCATCATACCATCACATTGTGAGCATTTGATTTCTGGTAGCAGTGATCTTATTTCCAACGTGTGTCCGTTCTCACATTGTAGTTTTGCAAATTTCGTATAAGTTTCTGGTTTGTTTTGTGACACTATCATTGCATCAACTGACACTGGCATACCTTCGTGTTCTGGTCCCCACTCGTGCATCTTGATCTGTTTTGCATTTGTTATCAGTACGGATAGGTTCTTTTTTGCAAACTCTATGACTTCATTGCCTTTTGTTTTCATCAGTTCCTGTATTATTGCAGCCTTGACAAGCATTGGGAAATCTTCAGGGTCTGTACAGAACCAATCAAGAATAAGACCATCACCTGTAGGATCAAACGGAACCTTGATTGTTGGTATTGGAATGCTGTAAAACGTTTCAGAATCTACCTTTAGGATGTATTGTATTATGTGATCGACCTTGGCTGCTTCTGTATATACTATTTCTGACATGTTACCTACTCTTTACATCCAGGATTAACTGCTGGATTTTTTTGTTTTCTATGTTTACAAGCACGAACTTTGCAGCCTTGATCTCATTGATGGTCATCGTTTCAGCTATCTTTTCAATGTCCTTTTCCTTTGCAATAGAGACCATCTTTCCCTCAAACTCTTTTTTCTTTTCTGGGTTGTTGTATATCTCCAATAGTGATTCAAATTGCCTTCCGCGTTCAAAATAATACCTGATTCCTGCACTTCTGTCAGTGAATTTTTTATGTTTCCCGCATTCTGCCTCAATATCCTTTATCTGTTGGAATGTGAAACGGGTTGATATTTGTGACAACAGTCTATCTTCTGACAAGGCTTTCTATCTAGGAATACATACTATATTAATATAGTTGAAGCTAAAAGGAATTAGTCCTGCAGGTTGGATTCGTTTAGCTCGTACGGTGATAGTTTGATATTATACTTGAGCAGTTCTTTTTTGATTTCTAGGTATGCCCTGTTTAGCTCTATTGGTTTCAGCTTTCTCTTGTTCCTCAAAAACAGGTTTGGCATGTCGTTATGGCCAAAGTCTATGACAATTATTCCAAGTCTCTCAAGATAGATCTTCTGCAGTCTGTCGTGTCTCTTTGCCTTTAACTCGTCATGTGGTGGTCCCATCAACCGTATGGCATACCAGTTTCCATCTCGTTCCATATAGATGTCCAGGATTGCAAAGTTCCTACTGTTGAACTCTATCCTGTACTGCTGTTCTATTTCGATTCCGTCCAGGTGAGCCAGTATGATGTTGAATGCTAGTTGTTCTTCTGGCCTCTTTGATGTAGCATCCTTGGCTCGCATTCCCTTCTTGGCAAAGCTTCTGGTTCTGTTTACTTTCATTTCTTTTTTATTTTCTCAATTAGTGTTGCTAACCTCAATAACTTAAGATAATCATCTAATGAAACAAACCTCAATAACTCAGCATGAACCTCTTTCTTTACTTTCATTTTTTCCAAGTACCGTCATCGTTGAAGTGTCTAGCACAGTTCTTGCAGATGTATCTGCCTTTTCTGACATAGTGGATTATTTGGTTTGTTGACATGTACCAGGAGAGTTTCATCTGGCTATAACAACCATACACTTGTTGCAATAATGTTTCTTCTTTTTACCACCATCCCAAAAGACACCTGGAGTGCCACATTTGCTACAGACGCCTTGTAGCCATTGGTTCTCTGGTTCCCGAAGATCTTGTATCATGGCCAAAGAAGGTTTTTGGTAACGCTGCTTTCTTCTTGATACCATGTCAATTTTTTGGTATAATTCATTACAGATGTTACAACATCTGATGTCAAAAAATTGAATATTACTGCCTCCTATTGTCAGATGTATGCCATCGGCACTCAGATTCCCACACATGCTTGTCTGTTGTGGATATTGAAAATAATGAAAGTCTTGTTGTTTTACCAGTTTGTTATGTGGTATATGATACCAACCACTATGCTCTATGATAATGTCTTAACCCTCCACTTTTCCCAACATGGTGGGCATCTGACATATGGTAATGTTACCGTCCCAATACAATCCCTGCATTTTCTAGTTCCGCTCTTCAATGGCATTTTTAATGAAACTCTTTGCAGTCAGTGGGTCGAATCCATGTTCCCAATAGGCAACGTGGTCTGATCCTAAATATATGCAGTAACATTTTTTATTAAAACAAAACCTGTTCCCTGTTTCTGGTGATATTACAAATAATGTGTGATTGTTGCCGTCTACACTACCAGGACACATTATGTCAGTCGATATGTAATCTGTCATCTTTTCACCGTTGCTGTTGGATCAACAACACCTGCCTCAGTAATTTCAAAGACACAATCGTTGTTGTCTTGGTATGGTGATTTTTTTATTCGTAACTTGTGTTTGCTGCCGGATTTCATTGTTTTTAATCTATACGGCATCGCATGGCCGATGATGTTTCCACCATAGGGAATGTCTGGATCAGCACCATACATCTCGTCTGGCTTGTGGTATATCTGGTTTACAAACAGAATGGCTATGTTGTTGTTTTCTGCTATGGCCCTCAAATCATGCACCATCTCATTCATTAGGTCAAACTTTGACTTTGTGTTGCCGCGTCCTAGATAGTCTGACCTGAACAGTGAAGTTCCAGAGTCTAGTATGATTAGCCTGATAGGAACGTGTTGTACCATTTCAATTGCATCCTTGATGTAGTTGATCTGCTGTACCGCGTCAGTTGCTTTTCTTATTATGATATGATCCAGGTACTTCTCGGCTTCCTTGTCTTCTTTTATCATACCCTTGCCCTTTAGAATCGATATTATCCTCTCTGGCCTCATTGTGTTTTCTGTGTCAATGTATAGCACCATGGGTGGAGGCTTCCCTTCTTCTGCCAGTCCTCCGTCCTCCTTTTTTCGTTGTACTTGTATAGTAAGTGTATGTGAGAATTGTGTCTTGCCAGAGCCGTTTTCACCATAGACTTCCGTAATACACCTGCATTCTATGCCACCGTTTAGTAGGTGGTCTATTGCATTACAACCAGTGCCAATTCTTTCTACCTTCAGTCTTTCAGCCAGAAGCTCTGTTCCCGTCATTTCCTGTGGGAGTATGACCTTGGCATCACGTAGTCTTTTTTTCATTAATCCAAAAATCTCTCCGGCCTCATCCCTGTCACAGCCAGTCACATCCTTGAGCCAGGTCGGTGTCTTGTGGATAACCTGCAGTGTGTTGTAGAATCCTTCCTGCTTGAGTGCCTCGATCTTTACTGGTCCAAGTCCTGGTATTCCCTCAAAGGAGTATGGGTCGATCTTCTTCTCTTTTTTTGGTTTTGTCTCTTTCATCCAACGTGCACCCTGAAACTCTTCCCTCGTAGACGGAGTTTTGATTTCAAAGATTTGTATTTACCCATCATATCACCATAAAAAATTTAGGTTTTGACAATGCCACCACACGTCCTGCATTTTGGTGGTGTCACTGTCAAATCTACAAAATTAGTTCCTAACTTGCAGTCACAGAACTTGTCAAGTGTCTTGCTCTTGTCGATGGTCTGTACCTGTCCTTTTGCCTGCGCGTCTGTTATGAGCTTCTTTATCTCAAGCTCTGGGATCTGCTTTCTCCACGCGTTTCTTTCAGCTTTTGATAATGCCTTTGTCCTACCAAATGGATCATACTTGCCCTGAAAGTAGTATGGCTGCTCTGACATGCCAAGACTCTCATGTTTTGTCTTTTGGTTGCGTACCTTGACTGTTGCATACCAGACCTTCTCTTCTGGCTTGTCACCTAAGAGTTCCATCTTATAGTCTAATATCTCAAGGCTTTGGCCACCCTGCGACATTAGCAACGTCAGGTGTTTCAAACCTACATATGAGAGCTCAAAAGCCTTCCCTTTCTTGCCCTTGTCAATTTCATACACCAGAGCCTGTTTTAGCTCGTCCGTTGCGTTGATTATCTGCTCTTCGTCCTGCTTGTCCATAATGGAGTAGTCCATAGGTTCTAATTTTGCAAGTGTTGTGTCTTCCGTACTTTGCATTGGTTTTTGGGTGTATTTTGGACTATATTAATATAGTGAAATGATAGTGTATAGTAGTATAGTATATGATGATTGATGTTATGATATGATGATATTGGGTGACGTCACCCGCGCGACGTGACACGCCTGTCTAAAACGATTTCATAGTAATGGTTTTAGGGTTTATAGAGGATTGTACCATGATTGTGGGAAGATCGCTTGCCTTTCTCTCATCACACAGGTTAGGCAGGTTGTGAACCCACAGTCACTTTTTAGCCGTACATTACAAGCCAAGTTGATGGACTGTTGCACTTGGTGCATTTCTTACCTTTTGTTCTTTCAATGGTATCAATTTTTGACCTAGATTTCATCTTTGATACTATCTCCTTCAAATGCGGCAAACAATATCGTCTGGATCTCATAGTTTTACAAAGTCGTTACGTGCTGCCCATTCAGGATTAAGCCCGTCTATTAGATACTTGGCATATTGTTCCATCTCTAACGCTTTGGGATGCCAGTGGAATGATTTGTCAGATACGCCCATATGAAACGCTCCTGCTGCCTTTGGAAATGGTTTGTAAACTATCCAACGTTTGTCACCTATCTGGTATATCCAGTTGTTGGCTTTCTTGAAAAATCTCAACCGTCTGGAATATTGTATGTATATCAGCTTTAATGGTTGTCCTTCATACTTGCCAGGATTGAAATCATTTGTCTTTGGATCTCCATCTGTCCAGTCATCCAGTTTGTAAAATAGCTTGTCTGGTGGTGCTCTTGGCATTAAAAATATAGTGAATACGCTAGGATAAAAAACTAGCGTTATCCAATTTTTGGTTTTCTTGCACTCAGATATGCACCTATTGCACCTGAACTTATGAAAGTTGCAACCAAGTATTTTATTAATTCTATCTCTTGGTCTGTCAGCGTTTCACCTGTTACAAATGTTTTCAGCGTTTCAGCCAGCGCAAGAAACAATGGCGCCAGAGTTACTATCCATGATTTTGTAACCATAAAAGACAGCTAAGATGTATTAGATTAAAGGCTTTCGTTTAGAATGGCAACAGGAGTGATATGAACCTCTTCCACTTGCATGGTTCCGCGTTGTACTTTTCATAGCTGCCTTGCTTATCTTTTTTTTCTATCACTGTACTCACCAACCAACCGTCCTACAGATATTCCAGCCACAACTGCTACTCCGAACAGACTGTTTAAAACTTTTACTAATAGGTCAGCATCAAACAACGTGGCTGTAGCAAAGCCTGAGAAAAATCCTGTTATAGAGTTGCCTCCTATCTTGGCAAGGCTGTATTTCCAGAATACCATTATGATTTTTAGAAAAAATTTGTATTTAGACTTTGGGAAAGTCTATAGTGGTTTTAGGTGTTCTCTATCCAGCCTATGATAGTGGCATGAAGTGTCAATGCTGCATTAGCTATGTGTGTACAATTAACGGAGTATTTCTTGGTTGAATTCCCGATCAGCTTGTCTCCCTGAATTATTGATTCATTTCGTAAAGCCTGTCCAGAGTTTCCTGCTGCAAATTGCCCTCCATATCCTATTGTGTCTTTGTTGTTTGTATCATTTCGCACTTCTGCTTCCGCAGATTGAGCAAAACTCCCGCTTCTGTTTGCGAGGAAAACTGCTGCCTTGTACAAGAAAAAAGTCTTTCCTGTAGTAGGTGTATATTGCACAATCTCACCTGTTGCTGTAACACTACCAACCACGATTATCAGATCACCATTCAATGATTTCAATCTTAGAAATTCAATGTCTCCCAAGTCAATAACTCCTGCATCTGCACCAAGTAATGCAGCCAGCCACATTGAAAACGGCAATCAATCTCTGTCCTTCTTTGCCTTTTTGATCCTCTCAGCTATCTTGGCTTGTATATCTTCGGTCTCATCAGGCATGTTGTAATTTGTATGTGGAATTAATTAAACTGTTCCATGTTCACAAAATATGAAATGTTTTCTTTCTGCAAGATCCCTGGCACTTTTGGTATAGGCAATTGAATCGCTTACCTTTAGGAGTGTGTCACAGTCCATTGATTTTATCTCTTTGATCTGCTTCTGTATCAGGTCTGTTTGTATTGTAAGAATCAGTGGTGGTAAGAGACAAAGGATTACAAAGATGGTGGTGTAGCCGTAGATTTTCCTCATCGTGTGTCTTCTGGCATGTTTTGGGTTCTCGTGGGGTGCTATTATACTATCTTGTGGATTTTACGTATCAATGCTTCCCTCCGTCCACCAATACCTCAATTCTTTGGTTGCACTTTCAAGTGCCCTAAGGCGGCAATTAAATCCAAGCTGGGTTGTAGAGCCTGGAATGTTTGTAGTAATCCATGTTATTGCTGCACCGTCAAATGAGTATCCCCATCGTGAGTTTGTCTGGTCTGCAATCAGTCTGATTGTATGGACTGATGTGTTTGCCGCGCCTAGGTCAGTTACTGCTTGTGTTGTTCCATCAGCATGAGATATTCCAAACTGTGTGCTTCCAGCTGAGGAATCAAGTCTTAATCCAAAATGATTCTGTGTCTGCGTTCCGCTTCCCATAGGATCAGATGAAAACCAACCGATCCAGATTCTCCTGAGTGTCGAAACTGTACTTTGGAATTTTATTGTGATGTCTGGGTTTTGTTGTCGAACAACTTCTGCAAATGATGCACTATGAATTCCTGTATTTAGTCCGCTTACTGCAATTTGCATCGCCCTGCTTGCACCGTTTGTTGTATCAAGATTTTCATTCCATGTTAGACCCATCGTGACTGTTAGTGTCACAGGCCAGATTCCCTCAATATCTGCTATTGTTTTGGTATGTGGAACAATCTGTAATGGTCTTCTATGCCTCCATTTGCTTCTTGATGAAAGAGGGTCTAAAAATCCAAAGTCATTAACAGTCCAAGTTTCTGACATGCCGTCAGTGCTTCTAGCTAATATCATCGAGGTCGTAGATGCTGGATTGGAATACGATGCCTGATCATAAAATACCATTGGTTTTAGTGATTCGTTTTGTGTTGCAACGGTCTTGAAAATTTGTACACCATTCACATCAAATGCAATTGCATTTGATGTCGGTACATTAATCACCAACCCGCCTGAAACTCTTGTTATTTCATAATTGCCCGCAGTAATGGTTCCGTTTGCTATCAGATTTAATTTTCCTGGAAGTATCTCTAGATGTCCTACTGTGTTTATTGTAAAAATATGGCTGTCGCCTGTGCCAACATTGTAGATAATCCCAGCTGTATCGTGTAACAAAAAGTTGGTAGCTGGCTGTAAGGTTAATTTTGATGGTTCAACTACAACTTCTGTGCTACCATTGATTGCAAAATTATGTGTGTTTGCTGTTGGTACGTTATACACCATTGCACCACCGATTCTTTCTATCTCAAAGTTTGCAGCAGTTACGGCTCCACCTGCATCAAAAACTAGCGAATTGCCAGCAAGTATATTCAGTTTGCCATCAGAAAGTTGCATTTCAGCTATTTCATTTATTGTCCAAGTGTGGGTGTCACCTGTGGCACAGTTGTAAATCCATCCTGCAGTATCGTGTAACAAAAAGTTGGTTGATGGGCTGGTGACAAGTCTTGATGGTTCTATTTGTAATGCCAACGTACTGTTGATTGTAAATACATGAGTGTCGCCAGTAGCAACATTGTATATCCAGCCTGCTGTGTCTTGTATGAAATAATTGGTTGACACGTTTCCTGTTATTGCGTCAGAGCCTAGTCCATCAATAGAGTTGCCAGACATGTGTAGGTCCTGGTTGACGGCAGTTGGTGAAGTCAGGTTCGACAGAGTTCTGTTTGCAAAATCACCCGTGGCATTGAAACAGTCGTATGATACACCACCATCGTTTGATTGGCAGAGTATTATTGTTCTGGTGTTTGCCGCTGAATTGATTGTCGGTGTCGGTGGATTTACAGTTCCAGGAAATGTGACAGTTCTTCCACCAGTGCCATCCTGTTTTATGTCAAGCTCAAACTGTATCTGTTTTGTACTGACAGGTGGATTGTTAAAGGTAAGTGTTATGTTTCCAGTCAGCCTCATCTCCTGCAGATGTGCCGTAGTCAGCGAAAGATCAACTGCAACAGTGCCGGAAACATCACCCCATTCTTTAATTGGTGGCAGTATTGGGAATGCCACTGAAGACCCAGATGCGCCTGTAATCAAAACCCTATACTTGTTTGAAATGTTTTCAGAGTAGACAAGATAAGCTATATCCTGATCAGTCATTGCAATATCAGATGCAATTGCAAGGTTTCCGCCTGTTTTTAGCGTCAGTGTCTTTCCTGATTTGACAGTGAGGGCGGTTATCTTCTGACCGTTGTTTACTGTTTTCTGTATTGTTTTTAGGTTTAATGCTGTAAAGCCTGATCTGTCCACGACAACGTTTGCAGACATGATGTTGATTCTATCGAACACCCCTGTTGACATTCCAGCATTATCAACATCTGTGATTAGGTGATCAAGTGGCTGGTCTGCTTGCAGTCCTGTTTGTACACCGTGTGCAGCATTCCTTGACCCAAGGGTACCAAATACAGCACTTAGGTCATTTGTTGGTGGAGCATAGATTAGATTGTCCCTTAACGTGTTCAATTGCATCTCTAAGCTCTTCACATATGCCATAATGGAGTCGTTTGGGAAACTCATTTAAACCACAAACTTCTTGACCAAGAACAGTTCTTGGTCGAATCCCTTGTTGCTGATTATGTCCTTTTTACGTGCCACCACAGATGATAGAGGGCTTCCGGGAACCCTTGATCCACTCTCGGTTATCTTCTGACCATAACGTATTCTGGCGTCACCTGTGCAACCAATGAAACGTTCGTTTGGGTAAATTTGAGATTTGATGTACTCGCCCTGTGCCTTTGCCTTTGCAGTGAGATAATCGGTTTCCTGTTCAAGGTGTATTATTTCAGCTCTTGGTTCTGTGACCTCTGTTTCTGGATATATTGCATATCCCTCCTTCACATACCTGTCTTCGTCTATTGCTAGATTTACATGATCCACTGTGTCCTGTCCTGTGATTAGAGTCCCAAGTGCTGACCAGTTGCCAGTTGCAATATACTCCAATCCCTTAATTGAATTTGGAACTATTTGTGCCGTTCCCTCTGCAATGTTATCAAGAACTGTTCTATAGCATCCTTGATACATACCAACATTGTTGTATGTTTCTTTTAAGAAAACCACCCAACTCTGGTTTTTGCGCCACTCATATTGGACACCCGCAAACTCTTTTTCCTGAATGAAAAAGTCAAACGGCAATGTGTATCCAAACACTTCCGCCAACTCATTCAATCTGCTAAAGTACAAATTCTGAGGTCCAAACGGTGGGAGTTGTATTGTAATAGGGAACCACTCGTTATTCTCGGGTACCTGAATATCCTTGAAGAACCATCTACCATTGAGATCCTTTCTAGCATAAACAAATGCCATGTTTGCTTTTCCATAGAACTTGTCTGCATCATTGTCTGTTGCATTTTTAAAGAAACCACATTTTATCTTGAAACTGTGTGCTGGAAGCCTTCCCTGACTCTCGCTTTCAAGTCCTTTATTCCATCCAAACTTGCCTGTGATCGTACGGTTTAGGTTGTCATGATTCACCTGTGGGTTTACAGGTGCATTGGTTCCATCGCCACCATAAAGCGCACCAATGTTAACCGTTGTATCCAATCTAGGATCTGGATAAATTTTACAATACCATGCACCGCGAGATGTTCTGTTTTGGTTATCACCACCAAATAAAGCATCTTTCCAGTCGAATCTAAACTGAACTGCCTGTCCTGGAATTCCAGTTGCGCCCTTGATAAGTTTTGCAGATTTTACCAAATGAAAAGGTGAAGGCTTGTCATTGTTGGTTATGGTCCAAGCATCTGTCCAAACACCTCCACTGTATCTTTTGATTTTGGCAGTTGCAAGATCTGAAATTGAATCATTTGAAACAGGTGTATCTGAAAACTGCCATCCTGCCGAACCAAACAAAGGATTAACATATTCTGCAACCTGCTTGTCATGACCTGAAAATGCTCCAGTACCGGCAGTTCCGACAAGGATTCTTTGACCATTGAATAATTCTCTGCCAGTTGGTGGCGCGTTTGATTCCCTAGTTACTGCCTTCCATGAAACAGTCTTGAACCTGTTTGTGTAGTCTTTTAGATCATTGATTTGCCTTTCATAGTTCCAGTCAAGTGCATACCCAACATATCCTGCAGGTGGCGAAGTTGGATTTGCAAGACTCTGTAGTACTGCGGATAGGTTGTTAGTCCAAGGAGTGTACGTGAAAAAGTTAGTGTAAAGTGATGTAGGTCTGTCAGTAAATATTGCAGTCCAGTGACCGGCGTCGCTTTCAGGTGCTGTTGCAGTTGGCCCAACTGCAACAGTGCACCTATAGTGACGTATGATTGGACCTGCAAGTGAACGTGTTACTATTTCACCAACTGTATAGAATGCGTCTGCTGACCACGGTGGTATAATTGTGAAATCTTCCATCCAGTTTGCAGAAGCGTCTGGTGTTGTTGCTGTCGGTCCATTATTTGTAATGCATCTATAAAATCTTAGGACATTTGGTGTTTCAGATGTATGTGTTTGTTTTACAAGATCACCGACAACATACGCAGTTCCAGAACTCCACTCTGGTCTGTTCTTGGCATGTAGGAAACTAGATGCAAATCTGGCATGTCCCTTGGGTAATGTATCTCCCCTTGGATGGAATTTTACAATAATGAGATTTTTTCTCTTTTTGTCTGATGTCATTGCCGTCCTGTCTGTAAGCATTGCCTGGAGGTTTGTTGACGAATTTATTGTGACGCCAGAATCTGTGAGTCCGAACTCCTCAAATGTTATGTTAAATGACCTCGTCAGCGACACATTGGCTTCAATTGAATAATAATAATTCTTGAATGTTCCTCCACCGGCTCCAACCTCTTTTAACCTATCCAGAACATCCTTGAACAACTCATACACTGGTTTTGGTGATGTTGGTAGATAGTCAAACTTGAATGCGTCCTTGTCTGGCAGATTTACCGTTGTTGTTCCAAATATCATGCCAGGTGATGCACCGTATGCAGCGTTGTACATTGATATGATATCATTCACCCTGGTGTATGGTGTCACAAGCTCCTCATTTAGTCCAAGGAAATTCTCATGCAGTGCCTGGTATGCTATGTGTTCACATGGTATCTGTAACACCCATCCCATCTCTGGGTCTTCTATTATGGTTGGCGCTGACAGTCTGAATCTATGCAGTTTAGAAAAATATGTTACCCCACCGATTACCTGTGCAATCTTTGTTTCCAGCAGGTATGAGTTTGATGCAGTCTCGTTGACAAGTATTGGTGTGGTTGTGATAAACAGATTGCTTGAATCAAGATACAGGTACAGCATCGCGTTTGGTGTCACCTCGTCTCCCTCATCTATCACAAGCCTTGACAACTTTTTATTTGCAATAAAATCATAAACGAGTGTCGGTGTGTCATTTGTCTTGTCAATCAGCCTAATTATTGAGTTTGCCGGATCATACTGCGTCATTACACATCGCCCCCATAACTAAGCTGTATTGAAAAATCAACAATTTCTTTTGTCAAGCCTACATGTGTATCCTGCTTGTTTGTTATCATCAACCCCTTTGTTGCCGCCGGATCTATCGTCTGGATGTACGACGGACCGTTTGGGTATGTTATGCCAAATACCCCAAATACGTGGTATGTGTCACCCTGTGGGAGTTTCCAAAAGTTGTGCAGTTTTGCAGCAGCATCACCTACAGCACCGATAAAGTTTCCCTCTACGGTGATCAGCCATCCTGCTACACCCTCATCCGTCTGTCGTATTCTCCTGCTAAACGGTTCCGGTGGAGGCTTTCGCACAATATTGTTTGTGCAGTTGTCAATCAGCCTTGCAGCTAGATCGTTTGGTGGTGTGAACAAAAGGCATTGTGCCGGTGCGTTTGCAAGTAATAGTGCAGGAGTGCCAAACCCAGAATCTACAATCCTGGTTGTTGGAGTTCGGTAAAACAGCATTGCGTTTGCCATAGCTATCTACCCATGTTCTCCATTGTATATCTGATATGCTCGGATTTTATGCTTGCCGTATTGCTGGATGCCGGACCACGTTGGTGGACTGTAAGGTCTGATGTAATGTATTTAGTGCCAGACCTGTACGCATTCTGCTCCTCCAAATCATTTAGTGTCAAGGCCTGCTGTGGCACCTTGATTTTTGTTGACCACACACCGCCTCTTTCAAACTGTCTGCTCAACTCCTCATAGATTGTGCCAACTGCGCCTGCGATGACAGTCCCAATGATTCCAAACTTCCCCAGTTTTGATATGAGTATGTTTGGCACGCTTGCGGGGTTTGTTAGAATCGTCTGTGCTAGTGATAGGTTTCCGATTATCTTTTCCTCAAATTGTATTGTTTTCTTTCTTATGTTATCCAGTTCCCTCTCCAGGTCCTGTTGCTTTTTCTGCATCTTCTTGAACTCATTGTCAGTCCGTGCACCATGTATTGCACCAAGCCTTGTCTGTGGTCCACCCTCAAAAAATCCCTTTGGAACATTGCTTGGTGTGACCATGTTCCCCAGAGGTGATATGCCTGCGGCAAGTTCACGTTTTATCTTCTTGGATTGTTTTACAAGATTCTCTGCCTCCCGTAGTTTCTTGGCTTCTTCCACAAGTGTTGCTGTATCGATAAGATGTAGCTCTATTTTTTCATCTACTTCGGACATGATGTTATTCCATCATAGGTGGCTTTTATGATTTTAAAATTGATGATATCCACTTTTTAGTTCGTTTGTTCAGTTCTCTTTGTATCTTTGGGGTTTCAGATCTTATTGTATTTACAATTGCAAACAGTCCTGGCTTGACTGGAATGTTTGTCTGCCTTGCAAACTTCCTGACACCCTCGTCTATCCAGGATAGAGCCTTTTTGTATTTTACCCTGACGGTATATGCACGCCGTCCGTATTCTATCATTCTGGCCACGGGAAATCCTGTCTCGCTGATGTAATCGGATTTTATTGTAAAAATTATCTCCCTGCCGTTTTCTATTACCTGTCTGTCAAGGTACGTCCTATCTATAACCTTTCTTGATACACCTGCACGCCGCATCTTTTCTTGTATCTTGTCTACTATCATTATATTTATCATGGTTGTAAGCTCGAATACCAGAAACGGTGTGTATTGAGCCTGTATCTGTGATAACGCAGTCTGCATCTTGTAGAGATCCTGCTCGTTTTTGATTATGATGTTACTGCCCTTTAATGAGACCATCAGCTGGAGCCGCGAATGAATGTCATGCTTGTTGGCAGTAGCCTTCCGCCTATCTTTAGAAGGCTGTCACCGTCTGTGTTTAATCGCGGTATTCCGACGTCCTCTAGTTCAAATGTAAAGTCAAGCCTGAGAAACTTGTTAGTGCTTGCATCCTTGGCGTAATATACCGTTGATACAGACACCTGCACCGAGTTGCGCAGGTTCTTCTGGTACAGAAAATATGACACCGTTCTGGTGTTTGTTGGCGGGTTTGCCGTATCCACCTGATCTGCGGTAAGTACGAGATCAAGTGATACCTTGTTTTGTGACACCTGTGGTGTAAGATACAACGCTCCGTCGTCTGCAACCCTGTCCAGATTTGGATAATTAAACAGTGGTGTTATTCCATCAAGTGACTTGTACCTGTATCTGTCTGCACCTGACTTTAGCTGGACAAAGGAGTCAAAAGACTGTGCACGGTCTACGAGACTGTTAAAGTCAAAATCTGCCATGTTATGTTATTTGTCCTGTCTGTGGGTCCGCTTCTTTGACAGTACATACACCGTCATCATCGATATGAACCACCTTGTAGTATTTCTCATCAAATGTAAAACTCACGTCCAGTCCAGGGCTTGATGTCAGATCGAGTGTGCAGACTTCGGTGTCGTCTATCAGTTTGAAAGTTACATCCATGAATTTCATTACATCCACATATTAAAAAAACTATCCACTGATTATTTCCAGTTGTAGTATGGCTGTTTTTTGTCCGTCAAGCCTTACAGACGTCCTCTGATACACCGGCTTTACAACCATCGCCCTTGGTGTTCCTCCCTCTGTCAGTGTTACGGTTATCTCGTTGTCTGCGTCGATAAGTGTTGCAATTGTGTCAAAGTTTGCCTTTGTGTACATGTATTCCAAGAATTTAGCTCCACGCTTGATTCCCTTTGTGACCTTTGTTGTGCCGGAATCATCTGATCTTCGTGTAGAGTTCCTGCCCTCGTCAGAGATTTCCGATATTATCTGTAGATCAGTGATTGATCCTATTGTCAGGGTCTGTTGCAGACCTATAATTCCGACTGTTGCCTCTAGTTCCTGGAATGACAGTGTTATCGTTGACTGGATGCCGTCAACGTTCAGGGGATTTTCTTTTATTGGTCCACGTACAAAGTCCTCTGTCTCTGTTATCATCTTTAGGTCGTTGAATGTTGTAGACAGAAGCAGTGTCAGCAGGTTTCTTTCCAGAGTCCTCAGGTTGTCGGTGTCTGTTGCACGGGCACCATATCTTATGAATATGCGAATCTCAAAACGTGTATTATACTGCCTTAACTGTGTTGTTTCAGTTGGTGCTTCTGGCTGTATGTTCTGGATTTCTACTGATGGATACATCCTCTGTTGTGGGATTTGTGGCTGCTTGAAAAACAGCGTGTTTGTGAATGGTGATGATACTGTATTGATTACAGCTAGGAGTTGTGCACTTGTATAATCTGCCAATTTAGACTATCTGCCAGTTGGCACCGTCTGACATAACTGTTACCTTTGCCCACTGTGAAGACAGGCTGTGTGTTGCTGCACCGTCTATTGTCTGTGCACCGCTTGGATCAACTGTTATGGCATTGCCGGAAGAATCTATTTTTTTAACTGTTTTTTTGACACCTGCTATCCCTACGGCTGTCGGAAGATTTACAGTAAATATTCCTCCTGTGGCGTCACATAAAACGACATCGTCATTTGCGTCTATTGTATAGACGGATGTCTTTGAGACAATCCTTAATTTTGTAAGGTCCTGTTGTGTCGTTTTTTCAGGTGTATATGTGGAGCCGTCTGTTGTATGTGCTATCGGTATGGCATCACGGTATGTCGGGGATAGTTCCGCGGTTGCATTTGAGACCTTCTTGTTTGCCATGTTTTATGATTTGATTGTAAGTTTAAAAAACTATCCCCACAGCCATACACCAGAGTCATCCTCTAACTGCATAAACAGGCCGTCATCCCAGGTGAGTTTGTCTGCTTCTAGGAATTCCGTTGTGAAATCATGTGGTATTGATATGATGCTGCCGTAATGCTTCTGTATCTCGGATACAATGTCAATCCTTGATATATCCTTGCGTTCCTTGGCTTCTGAAAAGTCCCATCTGGCCAATGCTATTACAGCCTCGTTTGCAATCTGCTTGATGTCGTCATGGATGTGCAGTGTGACTTCCATCTTCTGCGGATCTATCTGGTCAAACGTTCCTGTGAGTGGTAATATTATACGATAAACGTTCTGGTCAAACTCGCCAAGCGTTGCCCTGAGTGCTGTCGTGATATCATCGTCTACAGACCTCTGGTATTCTTCCAACACGGAATCAAAGCCTGTGTTAAACTGTGGTGCCCTCAGCTTGATTGTTGCAAGCGTGGAGTAGATTGATGTGTATGCCATTAGTTGTTGTATGAAAAGAAAAGATAAAAGAGTTTAGGCTGCTGGATTGAAGCTGAATCTGCAGGTTGACTCTATCTTCTTGCAGAATGCTGCCATCTTTATTGATGCGCTTGCAAACACTGACTGTTGCCTGGCGACACGTTCTGCATCAATCTGTAATTCCCTACCTGTTACAAAGCCAAATGATACTGTTGGAAGGAACATGCATCCACGCTTTACAGTTGCACCTGAACCTGTAGGAGTCTGTGAAGATGCAATGAGTTGTGTTCCCGCTATCTTTTCAATGAATCCTTCTGTAATTACCTCAGGTACTGATCTCTGTAGGTATGTTGTGATTGCGGTATCCTTGATTAATTGTAGTATTCCTCCATATGGAAGATATGTCATGGTGTTCTCTACATTGAGTCCAGTGTCAGCAATTACTTTCTTTGCTGCCAAGAGTCCTGCGAATGTTGCTGCTGCTGTTGCACCAGAGTCTGTTGATGTTAGCTGTGCACCAGTGTTGCCGTTTACCCAGTGTGTGTTTCCCTGGCTGTCTGTTGCACCCTTGTTACCTCCGCCCTTTGGTCTGACCGCGTCAGTTGCAGGATTGTAAGCTGTATCGTCGTTATAGGATGTTGTAAGAACTTCAAAGTTCTTTCTGTCCTCTGAGCGCATTGAGAATCCAATGTTTACCTTTTGGATGATATCTATTGGAAGCTCTTCTAATTGTGAGAAGCCAATTCTAACAAGGCCTCCCTGTGGTGATGTCTTTCCACCAGATGCGTTGATAGTTACGTCACTTGCTGCAAGTGCATATCCACCTCCACCTGCATCTAGGTTTGTCTCATCTACTGCTGCAAATAATGGCACGTTTACATCATAGAACAAGTGTTCTTTCTTTCCTGGCGGCAATATTGCTGTTTCACAGAATTGTTGTATTGGTGTTACTATCATACCGTCCGGATATACGAGAACTAGTTCGGATAGTGTTCTTTGGAAGTTGTTGGGATCTGTCCCTCCTGCCATTGCAACATTTGTGGCTTCAGCGGATTTGATATACTCCATGTGTTTTTCATATGGGGTGAATATTGGATTTAGGAATGCTCCTTCAGTGGATTTGAATTTCTTTGTTACGAACATGTCCATATAGTCTGGTGTAACAATCCATGTCTTGTGCCATGGTGCAGATTCTGGTGATTTTATTATTTGGTCAACCCATTGTTTTGGTGATAAGTTTGCCGATTCCAGTGCCTTTGTTCGTGCCATAGCGTCACCGTTTTGTGTGACTGTGGCGTTTCGTGTGGCGTTCTCTTTGGCAAATGCCATGACTGTTTTAATGTAAGCGTCTGATGCTACCTGTGCTGCCTCTATAGACTTGTAATGAGACTCTAGTTTTGCGTTGTATGCCTCTTGTGCCCTTTTCCTAGAGCCGGTATCCGCGTTTGGACCAGTGCCTGCGGGTACTTGGTATTCGTCGGATTTCTTTTCTTTTGGTTTCTCTTCATCTTCGTCCTTCATCTCATTGGTTTTTTGTAATTTTTCTTTAGCGTCTTTTAATTCCTTGGAAGCGGACTCCATTGCCTTACGAGAGGCTTCAACTGCTTCCTCGGCTTTTTTAATTTTATCAGATTCTCCTGCAACTTGTGATGGACTGGAACCGCCTGCGTTTGTTATTGGATTTCCAGCGTTTGGTATTGGTACACATGCACCTTTGGCGGGGTCCCATACCTGTCCCTCTGCACATTGTCCAGCGGCTGTCATAGTTCCAGATGCTTGGTCAGCCTCAGAAGATTTTCCACATGCACAATCTCCTTCCGTGGATTTTTTTGTTGCACTCTCTTCAGACATTATAGCTAGTATTCTCTCTTTGAGTTTATAACTATTATTATTCTCTATAGTGAGAGTCATTATTGGAAACCCTGGATGAAAAACAAGTGACACTTCTTCATATTGTGATCCTTGAATTATTTTGTAACATGTAATGGAATCACAAAATTCTGGAATGTCTTTGTAGTGCAAGACACCTTGTGAAACTGCCATTCTTTTTAGAATTTGTTTTTGTTTGTAGAATGGATCAGTGATGACTGCATCATACAATAACTCAAGTGTGTCTGGATTGAATGTTAGATGTATTGAACCAAGAATTATTGTTTCATTGTTTGACAGTCTCTGTCTGTAGCTATCAGGTAGCAGGTCTGGCCCTATGTCTTCAGTTCCTAACAGTTCAGCATGATTCAACCATACAGACAGTGTCTTGTCGTGGCCTGCCATGAGTTGGTCGATGGAGTACAGTTTGCCGTTTTTGGAGATCCCAGGATACGCAAGCCTTCCCGATATTTTTGTGCCATCTCTAGTTTCAACTATGTTAAAGGTGTCATCAAAATACATCTCCAATGCCTTGCGTTTCATACTACGCGGTGGTTGTTGTTGGATTTAAAGACTCATTGATCATCAAGGTCATGCAGTATGTCAAAGAATTTTTTGAACTGCCTCTTGGTGTGTTTGTCTATATCATCAGCGTGAAATTGTGGTGGCTGTGGCACGCTTGGTGGCACTGGTCTCTGTATCACATGCCCGATGACCTTGATTTTGGCAGCAAACTTGGTTAGTTGATATGATGGTCCCAGTGGTCTCCTTGGCTTGTCTGTAGGTATGGATGGAGCCGGTGGAGGTGCTGCTAAAACTACATAATAATGCCTGCTGAACCTGTCCCCAAAAAAGCCCATCTAGACCACCATTGCTGTTACAGGCATTGATTCTCTTACTATGTCTTCATTTTGGAATGTTATAGTATTGCTAAACTCAATCCAAGGATCTCCTGCGGTGTCTGTTTCGTCCTCAAGCAGGTCAGAGGCTGCACTTTCTCCCCAGTTTGTAGTGCATGCTATCGTGGTTCCAGAAGCATCAGAATGTCCTATCTCTATTACTAGCCTGTCTCCATCAACTGTTGTATATGTTCCAGTGACAACATCACTATCTGCAAAAGTCTTGTTTCTGTTTGCTGTGTTGAATTCTGTCGTTGGGCCAAAGTTTGCAACAGAAAATAATGTCTGTCTGACAGTTACACCGTCCTTTGAAACAATCCTTGCTCCCATTCGTGAAGTTGCGTTGTCATTAGCTGAGATATTTTCCCATGAGTCGATTGCAAGTATGGGTTGATTCTCTATTCTGCATATTATTGGATCTACAGGATTGTCTGTATAATGACGATTATTGCATAGGTCGGTTGCATCTTTTCCAAAAATGAATCTCTTTTGTGTCATCAAATCACCTCCTACTTGTCTATACTACCTTCACACCATGACCAGTCCCAGTTTTTAGCAACTGCTTCCAAAGTTCTCAGTCTTGTAACTAGTCCGACATTGGTCGTACTTGTCGGATAGTTTGTTGTTTTCCAAGTAATTGCTGCACCATCTATGCTTGCACCTACTCTGGAATTTGCATTATCTGTGATTAATCTTATGGTGTGAATCGCTGCATCGGAAGCCAAAAGGTTTACCTCACTTTGTGCTGTCCCATCAGCAGTTGAAAGGACGAATTGGGTTGACCCCGCAGCAGTGCTTAGTCGGATTCCCCAATGTACTGCTGTTGGAGCATCTGACGCCATCGGAGTTGCAGTGAAAAATCCAAACCAAAATCTTCTGACTGCGGTTGAAATGATTTTACATTTTATTGTGATATCAATATTGAAGGCACTCCTCACAGATGGAGTGGTTAGAAAGTCAAATCCAGATTCTGAATTATTGGTTGAAGCTGTCGGAAGGTTTCTTCTTGGGCCATCGGCATCACCAGTCACGCCAGTCCATGTGCCAGTAAGTGCCACAATACCACTTGATATAGGGCCAGTGGTTGAAACAGTGCTGATAGTTATCGGGCTTGGGAAAATAGAAAGCGGTCTTCGTAATCTCCATGCTCCTGCATCCTGTAGATATGAGATTCTTCCATTGTCATTTTTATATGCAAACTCTGAAAACCCAGCTTCATCAAAAGCATAGATTCTTGCCTGATTAGCAGCAGGCGTAGCAGGTACAGCTTGCTCTGACATGTCAAGCCAGTTGGTTTGGAGATCCAGTGCACTTGCAGAAAGAGTCAGTTCATCAACTGCGTTGATTCTGAAAGCGAATGTATCCCCAGTTGGGACATTGAATCTGAGAATCGCTGCAGTATCATCGATTGTGTGTGCAGTGTCAGTGCTCATTGCCATGGATAGGATTCCTGACAGTGCTTGTGCATTGAAGTTGACAGGCTTCATCATGTCTATATCAAGTCCGACAGCATTGTTTAGTCGAATGTAATTTACCATAGATCCTGCTTCGATTACTCTTAGTTGTAATTCTCCGTCTTCGGTTGTGTTGGTGTCATCAGCCATAATTCCCATTATTTCGACATAGGTTCGTGGGACAGAAGTAGATGAAAGACCTTCAAATGTAAATGAGCCAAGGACTGAATTGTCAGCTACAACTTCTGGTCTGTCAAATTGTAATAACGCACCAGTTCCAGTTCTTTCAATCTCAAAGTTTCTATAGGATTTGATTTTTGTATTGATTCCTTCGTTAATTGTTAGATAATCAGTCAAGGTTCCTGCCTGCATTACAGAAAGCACCAAGCCTCCGTCCTCTGTTGTATTTGTATCATCCTCCATACTTGATCTTATCTCTGCAAACTTTCTGGCGACTGATGTTGATGAGAATCCGTTGAAAGTTAGTGCACCTAATGTGGTTGTATCTGCAAGGACTTCTGGTCTGTCTAATTCTAAAGTGGGTATTGCTCCAGTCCTTTCCACCTGTTGATTTTGTGTAAAGACATTAGCTTGACCAATGTAGGCAAAGTTATCATTTGATAATGCAGCATCAAACTGAGCCTTCGTTCCTGATATTGCAACATTAGTAAGGTTCATCGAAGAACCAGAACCTAAAACTGCATTTGTGATTGTGTTTGAATTGATATTTACATTTTTGAAGAACTTTACATTGTTAGCACCTAATTCGTTTAGTATGAAATATGCGTCAAGTGAACCAGCAGTTAGTGCTTCATATTCTACACCACCATCTTCTGCTGTGTTTACGTCATCTATTACATACGTGTTTATTGCACCATAAACTCGTTCAACGCCAGTGTCAGATTGACCATGAGTTTCCCATGATGATAGAAATGCACCATCTGCGACAATTTCATTTCTATAAATTGTAAATGGAATATAATCCCCAGTCTTTGCTATACGTTGGTTTTGTGTGAAAATATTAGCTTCATCTTCGTAAGCTATGCTTGCTGGCAAGTGTGCTTTTGCAAGTGTAGTCCAGATTGCATCGGTTCCATCTGAAGCTAGGATTGTGTTTGCTCCTCCGATAACCAATTCATCCCACACTGGAGTTGCAGTCTTCCCTACAACTAACGAACCTCTAGAAACGGTTTGTGTTACTGTATCACTATGCGTCGCTGATAATAACGCATGACTTCCACCACCTCCTATTGTTTTCCAGACTCCTTCTGCGACATCTCTTATCACTAATTGGTTGTTGGTTTCGTCATAGGCAATTGCACTCTTTCCAGTGTATGCAGTTGGAACTCCTGTAGCTACACCTTGCATATATGGAATATACAAGAATCCATCAGTTGCAGTTGTTGAGAGGATTGCCTGAACACCTGAAACTACATTGACAAGACTTCCATTTTGTACAAGGTCGAGTGCAGTCTGTCCACCAACTGTTGCTCTTAGTCTATTTGCTGCAGAATGGTCAAGATATGTATCTCCTCCGACTCCGGAGGAACCATCGAAATAAAGTTTTGAACCATCTTTTAACACAACATCAAGTGCAGTTGTTAAAACGAGAATTGATGGACTAGCACCGCCTACCCTGAATTCCATTGGCAATAAAGTCCCTGATCCACTTTGACCGCTTATTATTCCGATGAATGTAGCAGTTGCACCAAACTGCATGTATGAAGTATTTGCCTCATCATTTCCATTTCTTAACATAAAAGTGGCTACTCCAGAAGCAGATGCAGGTTTACAACCAAGAATTGCACTATCACCTATCAAAAATACGTTTGATACAGAAGTTTGTTGGAGATATGCACTTGTTGCCATCTGAATTCTATTTCCAAGCATATCCATGTTCTTTGCAATCTCAATGTCATTTCCAGCAGCATTGTTTAGTCGGATGAACTCTTCAACTGTGCCGTTTCGGATGACTGCAATTCGCAATTCCCCATCTTCTGCCAAATTAACATCATCGACGACATACGTTCTAATGGCTGAGTAAGTGCGGGCTACAGAAGAATCTGAGAATCCACTGGAAATAATTTCAGATATTTGTGTTGCATCTACAACGACCTCTGGTCTGTCAAATGTTAGTGTAGGAATAGCTCCTGTCTTTTCTACTTCTTGATTTGCAGTAAATACATTAGCAATTGATAATCCTGCAAAAGTTGAATCTGCATTTGGAACAGTCCAAGTTCTGGTAGTAGCTGTTGTGATTCCATCGACTTCAAACGCAAGTTTCTTGGTAGAATCTCCACTACCTATTATCCTGAAAAGATTGTCTGCAAACTCGTTACTGCCTGCACCGCCAATTAGATCCTTTGATGTGCCATTTTCCCTTGCTCTGAATTTGTTTGCTGTTGAGTCATACCAAATGTCTGCATTGACTGGAGAAGATGGATCACCAGATAATGCCCCAACATTGATTCCTGCCACTGTTGCACTTGGATTAAATGTGAAAGTTATACCGTCATTGATTGTTGGAATAACAGAGAAGATTGTGCCAGTACCTAGTGTTTTTTGTTCCAAAGTCTGTGCAAGTAGCAAGACTGCAAGTGTATCGGTTCCAGTAATTACTGGAAGATTCAGTATCCTGTCTGCTACGGTGATAGCTCCTGCTGTTATAATATACTTGAAGGTGTCGGCAGGATTGAATATTTTTAATTGGTTGTCCTTGAAGCTTTGTTCAAAGTCTCCGAATGCGTTAGTTTGATCATTATAAACTATTGCCGAGTTGAGTTGACCTTTTGTAGTGATTGTTATCTTGGTTGATGTGTGTGCTGCGATTTCGGTGTCCGTTATCTGGTTGGCAAGACCTGTGATGATTACAGTGCCAGTCGCATTCGGAAAGGTGTAAGTTCTATCTACTGTCTGGTTGAAATCTAGTACAGCCTTGGTTGCTGCTGTTGCTCCTGCAAGATCAAAGTCAACAAAGTTTCCACCTGCTGAGATTCTTGGAATATTTGCTGCCGATTCAACAAGATAAGTATCTCCACCAGCACCTGCTACTCCATCAAGATATAATTTTGTTAAAGCACGTAATACTAAATCTCCTCCATTTGTGATGGTTACATATTCAACCGCATTGTTTCGTATATTCACTAATTTTCCTGTGGTCGTTGCAGGAGAATCGATAAAGAGTCCTTGTGCAGCAGTGCCAACTCCTTCAAGGGAGATTGATAATGCACTTGCGTTTGTGTCTGCTGCCACTGGTTTTGTATGTGTTATTTTGACAGTTCCTTTGCCTGATTCTTGACCTGAGATTCCGACACAAGTATCCAAGTCGTTTATGCTGACAACGTTGAGGGCGTTGGCAGAAGCATCCACACCGTTTTGAACTATTTCAACAGCATTAGCAATTCCGTCATTATCTATATGCAAACAAGGATTTGCAAATAGAGAGTTGTCCGCACGTATATTCATCAATCGGCCAGTTGCACTTGCACCGGCATTGGAATAGAGAATGAATCCCGCACCATTGTTTCCTGTGTTTTCTAGTAGGATTGCACCACCAACTGATGTTGATGTCGAGGTTGCACCGTTAGGATCTACAAATAAAGACGCAGCAGTTCCAGCGTTTATAATTGAAATTCCTCTAGGATTGTTTGTTATATCATTTTGATTTATTGTTATAGGAACTTTGTTTGTGGTGTCTGCTATTGTCCAAGTCTTTGCAGAGGTGATTGTTTGGTCAACATTTGTTAAGAGGACTTCGGTTCCGACAGTTAGTGTCAGATCACTTGCATTTGATGTAATTACAAGCCTGTTTGTTTCTCCAATGAATGACTTGAACTCTAAATCTACGCCAACTTTTTGTTTGAAAACACCTGCACCAGTACCAACATTGGACGCTGTGTTGGCCTCTCCACCAGAGCCTTGCTCTTCTAATGAAACCGTGGTTCCTCCCGATGTTCTTACTGAAAGTTTGTTTGTGCCAGAATCTACAAATATTCTTCTTGTGCCAGCACCTGGATTTGCAGGTGTAGCTATTCCTGCATGGTCTTCATAGAATGCTCCAAAATTGTTATTTGTAATTAATGACGCCTTGTTGTCAAGCTGTGCCTGTAAATTGCTTGTAACATCTGTAAGATACCCAAGTTTTACATCTGTTATGACCGAGACATCATAGAGTCCTGCTGCAGTGGTAATAACAACACGGTTTCCAGTAGGACGCGGAAGACCAAGCCTGTCTGCTATCTCGTTGTACATGTCGGTGTATATTACACGTCCTTCAGCGTCTGGCGAACCAGTTGTTGGACCGTCTGGAGACGGATCTTTGATGAGGCTTACCATTTAATTCTGATTGAAGTTTGTTATAATTATGAGTATTGATTAGGCTTCCCTGATCTCCAGGAAATCATCAACATCTTTTTTTCTGTTTGGTCCTGGATTAAACACCAACTGCAACAATCCTGTCTGTCCTGGATGCAATAATTTTGGAGATTCCAAGATTCCAACCGCTCTGTCTTTTATCTTGTAGACAAGCACCAGACCTCTGTCACCCGCATTACGCATGATATAATCAACCCTTGAAGAACTGCCTTGTATTGTTTCTGGGAGAGTCAGTACGTCTACCTTGCTGTTGTTGATGTCATAGAACTCAAGCATCTAGATTCCAGTTGTCCAGTTTTTTCATGAACTTGTCATATGCTTCTGTTTGCTTCTTGAGCTTCTCCATTGTGACATTTTCCAACTCCGTTGCCTTTTTCATATTCGTAAGTTCCCTGCGTAGATTTGACAGCTCTTTTCTCTCGTCTGCTGTCAGGGTGTCACGTTCTATTGCCTTCTGTCTCATCTTTGCATCCAATGCCTCTGTTGCCGATGTTATCTGTTTTTTAAACAATTCCCGTTCCACTGCCACCTCGTTTTTGATCTGCTCTGACTTCTTTTGCATGAACTGCTCTACAGCTTGTTGTGTTATGATGTTTAGTTCCCTGAACTTTTCTTCGACCTTTGTGTCTGCCACCTTTGCAGTTTTGATATCATTTAGTATCTCCATTATTCTCTCTAGTTTTTCAGGATCTGTCACTTCTGGTGGGTTTGCCGTATAAGGCTGGCCGTCGACAGGTGGCATTGCAAAGTATCCTGAATACTCTTTTGATTTTTGCATGGCTACTGCAATAATTTGATCCTGCTTCCATTCTGGATGGTTTTTCTTTAACTCTGATATCCAGTAAGATACTGTCTGCGCCTCGGTTGCTTTTGTAGCTACAAGTTCAGAGACGTATTCTTCAAATGCCTTTGGGTTCTTTAGCAGGTATTCCATAGAGTTTGCATCAGGTTTTGGTCTGTCCTTTTCCACGTCTGGCCTGTCAGGATCTACCTTTCCAACAGATCCAGTCTTTGCTTTTATCTCCTGCATGTTCTTGGCGTCGCGTTCCTTCTTGAACTCTTCCCATTTTTTATCATCCATGCCAGGTAGGAACTCCTTGTAAGCACCACGTATCTCTTCGTCTGCTATCGGGTGATCTCTGGGTATTTTGATTAGCTGTTCAAATGTTATCTTTTCTACAAAAGTATTGAAGATTAGTTTTGGCTGCACCTTATCATAATCAAGTTTCCACATCTCACACAACGGCTTGAATATCTTATCCTGTACCATTTCTGACAGATCGTTTTGCATGTCCTCTATGCTCATGGATAGGTCCTGCATTGGCGTCTGTGAGCTGGCGTAACCCATATCACTGCCCTTGTCTATTACATCACCTGGAAAGCCTGATGCTTGGTTTATCTGCTTGTCAACATCCTCAAGGTATCGCTCGTTTGCAACTGCATTTTTAAACTCTAATGGTACTGCACTGACCTCTCCATCTGTTACTGTGATGTATTTGCTTGATTCCTCGTTTTCAAGGGATTTTTCTATTTCCTGCTGTCTCTTCTTGTCTTTCATTCCCTTGAGTGAGACAAACCACATTGCCTTTGCCTGTTTTTCTGCTATTTCCATATGTGCGTAGTTCAGGCGCATTTTCACATCAAGTATTGACGGCAGGTATCTTTCTGGATTTATTGTATTACCAAGAGAGTCGGTCTTGCCTGCTATTTTTTGTGGTACAGCGACAGCATACATTGCCGACTTGCCTATGGCATCACGTTCCGGATTGTTGATTGGAAATATGATCATGTTTTCAGGGGCCAGTTGTTTAGAGTCACCGTTTCTTAACTGCCAGATTGACAGAACCTTGGCAAATTCATCTGGGTATATTTTCCACAGTGTCTTTGTCGGGATGTGTTCTATGTTTGCAAACATGCCATTATAGAACTGTTTTTCTAAAAGACCTGTTCCGGTAATCAGTGTGTCCAGTGTAAATTCCTTCAATGTTGGAATGAAGTTAGTTGTATCAGACCATATCTGCCATAGCTTGTCCCACGTCTTGTCCTGGCTTGTCACCTCAATGCTAGAACCCATCCACCTCCTGTGTATGGAGTTTATGTTTCTCTTTACTGCCGGTGTCTGGTGATAATATTCGTAATATCTTGCAAATGGGAGGTCCTTTGACCACTCACCGGAGTACTGCTCTGACCTTGATTTTAGCAATGCGTTATGAGGTTTTCTGGAAAAATAGTTTACGGTGTTGGCCAGAATGGATGTAATCTTTGCCATGTATAAAAAAGGGGATTGAGGTATTTATTTTCTTAGTTCTAGGTCAGTAGTCTCCAAAAGGTCTATTATCTGGCCTAATATGGTCGGTGATGCTAGCTGTCCTTCACACCTTTTGATGAATCCCTGTAGTTTTTTTAACTCGTCCTGCTCTATCTGCCATTCTCCCTTTCCAGTAGTCATCTTGTTTCGTACCTTTTTTATGAAAATGTAAAGGTCGCCGTTTTCCTCAACATTTAGTGGTTTTACGGACGTGGCCAGAATGCGCAGTATAATCTCGCCTATTGTCAGTATTGGCGACATTTGGCGTATCTCATGGTCTGTCTTGCCTCTCACGTCTTCCGCCTTGGCCTGCAAACGCTGTGGCTCTCTTATCGGTTCTCCTGCATAATCAAGTACAGGTTCATGCAGTTTTATGACTGCCTTTGGTATTGTTTTTTGTTCTGTCATGGAACAGAGTAACATCACTATAGTTTTATAGTTTTCTAAAAAAAGGGGATACTGACTAGGTTGTGTCAGTTATCTGCCATACTTCTAGTGAAGAGCCCACTTTGGCAGTCAATGGTAATGTGCTCACATCTGTAGTCATTGCAAACGTCGGTGAGAGGTTTCCAGCAGTTGTGCTAACTGTGATTATTCCCTCCACTATTACTATGGAGAGTAGGTCGTCTGTCAGGGCAACCATTAGCTCTGCAGCACCAACAGAAACCTTTGGGTTTACACCATCAAGACCATACGTAAGTACTGAGCCTGATGGACCTGTCAATGCCACATCAACGTCATCTGCGGCCTTGCCTATTACAAGCAGTGTCAGCTTGTATTTGTACGTCTCATTTTTTTCCAACGCAGCAACCAACTGTGTTATTGCAGCCTGTGTCACATCGTTTGACACCTGGTCTGCTACCAGTCTTTTTATGAAATAGGTTGTGTTTTGTTGCATGGTTTCTGGTAAATATTAGATGATATAAAGATGCGTCCGTATTCTAGATTGTTGTTAAAGGGTGCGGCAAAGGCAAACTCATTGAAGACCCACTGTAACCAAGGACATCCACTCTCAGGCTCAAACCTTAGGATCAGGAAGGGTGGTGCCCGTGACTGCAGAGAGTGTGATCGACTCAGAAAGCGTCGTTCCAGACAGAACAACCTTAGCAAATACATCACCTATCTTTAAATCTGAAACCAGATCATCTATTGTTTTCAATGGTAGGCAGAACCAAATCTTCTTACACTGTGTACACACCACAACTTCCCAATCAAAGCCGCCACATGAAGGGCATGCCCTTGACAGCTTTATCTTCATCTCACTCTGTGTTGATTCTGATTTTGGTTGTGTCAAAGTGTCGTCCTGTTGTATCATCAGGCTCTGGTATGGCATCAATATTTTCTATACTTTGCTGTCTAGCCTCTTTTTGTCTGGCCTCTTCAGCCTTCCTGCGTTTTGTTCGTATTCTCTTGACTGTTGACCACTTGGGTTTTTCCTTGTGGCATTCCACACACCTGTGATCTGTGTACTCGTTCCCCTTGTATCCGCAATAGACGCATTCCCATGATTGGAATTCTGGTATGAGAGGCACGCTAGAAGGTTCTCCACCATATGTCCTGATCCTGGTCTATCATCTGGCCTATCCACATGTAATTGAAAGCGTGCACTGCATCGTCTGGTTTTCCTGGGTCGTGTGTGTATTTGATGTAATCCTGTCCTGTTGATTTTAGCTTCACAATCTCACCCTCTACTGCTTCAAAATGCTCTATCACCCAGGATATCTTTTCAAGGTCAGCTCCTGGTAAAATGATTCTTGGGAACGCATATTTTCCCTGCAGGTATGGATCATCGACCAATCCCTTAAGCCTGTCAATGGAATATGTCCTGTCTATGATGTAGCGGTTCTCTTCGCGTAATTTTGGCAGTTCTCCTTCCCGTGGTAACGGTACGTCTGGCCTTGTGATGTATGTTATTTTCGTGCATCTATCAGCAAATGTTGTTTCTACCTTCTGGGCTTGCCGTGGTCCTCCACCAGCATCTATTGTTATTTTATCAACTTCATACGCATCGCAAATGTTGATGAAACGATCCGCTTGTTTTTCTACATTAGCTTCATCCATTCTATCAATATACAGGACCTTGAAGACAGGTGCCTTTGGATGCAGGCATTGTACTATTAATGGAACAGTAAAGGCACGTCCTCCTCCACCCCAGTCTGTTGATGCATAAACCTTCCCCAGTTTCCTGTCTACATCCTCTGGTCTTGTGAAGGATAGGTTTCTATCAATGAGCTTGAACAGTGCTTCTTTTGTAAACGGCTTTACAGCACCCTTGACAAAATTAGCTAAAACATGTCTCTGGTAAAAGTTGGCTGGATAGTTTAGCCTCTTCCATTCTACTGATCTCTCTTCTGATACTTTGTACTTGTGCACAGCATCATGTATTGTAAGAGGTATGTTTGGGAACATCTCTTGTGGTAGGTGATATCCATGACGTGTCCAGTTGTTTGGTGCCTTTGCTATCCATTCACCAGATAGAAGATCTATTAGATACTCTCCCCACACAAAACCTTCTGGGTTGTATTCCAATCCGTCACGCCAGTTCTCCTTGTTGTAGTGCCACTCCATCTGGTTTGTTGAAAGCCATAGCTTGTGATGTTCTGTTCCAATGAATCCCCCTATTCCCGCATACAACTCTTTTCCCTTTGTCCAAGCCTGTGATTCTTTTGCCTTCATCAGTGCTGCAAGGTTGAGGTTCTGTATTTCATCATAGAATATGAAATCTGCAGACTTGCCCTCTACATGGTGGAAGTCGTTTGCATGTGTGACAAGTGACGTTGAGCTGTTTGTCAGGAACTCTACCCTTGACATTGCACCCTTTCCACTGTCTGCACCTTTTACTATCTTATATAATTCTGGATTGTCTGTGTGTAAAATAGATCCCCTGTACTTGTCATTAGAGAAGGAACGAAGTGATTCATCCTCAAATGTAACATAGACACTTTTGGTGTGCACTTTTGTTCCATAGTAGGCCAGACGTCCTCCACCATAGGTTGTCTTTCCCTCCTGCCTTGCCATGTCAAGTACTATCACTGGATGCTCATCGCGATATATTGCGTGCCACATTGGTAGTAACTGCAATATGTTTGGCTTGCCCTCTATGAGTCTCCTAAACTTTAGAGTCCACTCAAAGTATGGTAAATCATACTCCTTGAAGTCTATTAGTTGCTTGTCGGCCCGTCCTTTATTGGACTCTTCTAAGTGCTTGTCTTCAGCCTTTATCTGGCTCTGCGTTCTTGGATGTGATCTGTTTTTCAGGTTGTTTAGATTGTGAAATGGCATCCTTTTCTGGTTTAGGCATCTTGTTTCTTTCTATTATGTCTTTTATGATGTCACAGAGTGCAAGTACTCCTGGAAGCACGTCTTTTACTATGCTGCTGATTATCCTTTGTCTATTGACTGGCTCGTCAAGAGGGCAACGACTCAAGTTGTCAAACGATAGTTGGTGAAGGTGTAGCATCTCTTTCCTGAACTGCTCCATCATTATCGTGTATCCTTTCTTTGCAAACTCTGTCATTGTGTCAAATGCCAGATTCACATCATATGCAAATGGTTTGTATTTGTAAAAGGTTTTTTTGCTGATTGTTATTGGAATGGGTTTTCCGTTGACATCTTTTAGAACCTTGTTTTGTTTGTCAGTCTTGAATCCTAACAGACCAGAGTTGATGTATGACAATGCTACTATATCAGACTGGCTTGTAGCTTGTGTTACTGTTATCAAATCTATTATTCTCTGTGCATACGCATCTTCAGTTCCCTTTTTGTGTCTGGCCATGCCTGTTATTTACAATGTGAAAGTGTAAATTAAACTTATCATA
>Ga0247727_10002686_pt1 | contig 40326 bp, 43 predicted proteins | sample WisWelCaveWW1625_FD_202498 | JGI IMG/M metagenome (GOLD analysis project Ga0247727, IMG submission 202498) | Biofilm microbial communities from Wishing Well Cave, Virginia, United States - WW16-25 | ecosystem: Environmental > Aquatic > Deep subsurface > Groundwater > Cave microbial mat | place... | reverse complement strand
AACCAATCTGGGTCAGTCGAGGAACATTCCTCTTGTAAGACCGAGCTGCTGTTCATCAAATTTATGCAGGAGAAGCCCTTTTAGGTCTCATTCGTAATGGTGCCGTCAGCAAAGAAAGCCATCCTTCAGCAAGCAAGATATCTCTGGAGAGAACTAAATGGGTTATCGCGCCTATGACTCCAATAACGATCAATTTCAATATAGAATCCGCCTGTATCAATGATTTTGCTAAGAGAAGCACACATAGGAGAAGGAACGCACGTGCCATAAGTCCAGCTAGATTCCGATAGAAAATACTGAATGGTAATTGAATTAACTTGCAGACCATATAGAGAGTCACGTGGGACGTGAGTGTGGTCCCAGCCAAATAAAAACCAGCAACACCGTTCAACCCATAATGAAGTCCAAATGCAATCATTCCAGCAATCACAGCGGTATTAGCCACAGCCAATCTTAGGAGAGTATCGACTCTGTCTTGAGACATGTAGATAATGCCCGCCGTCGTACTAATCGATTGCAGGAGCCCACAAAAGCATAGGATTCTAATTAGATTCACCACCTCAAGCCATTTCTCACCATAGACCAACACGACAAATTCAGGCGCGAGAACAAACAAACTCACCATAATCGGAAAAGCCATTAGTGCTATCGCTTTCACCAGCAGCAGGTAATTGACTCGTATTTTTTCCAATTGCCCTTGAATCTTTGAAAATGCCGGAAACATGACTCGGTGGACGACCCATGAAATGTTCTGAAGGGGAACTAGCATTAATTTGTAGGCAAGCGTATAAACTCCGAGAGAATCAGCACCGAGAAATTTTCCAATTAATAGATAGTCAATGTTCCGGGCCACATAGTTAACGACTTGGAAGCCTGTGGTGTTTGCGCTGAAGTGGAAGAGCTGCCTAATGGCTTGGAAAGAAAACTTCCATTTCGGTTTCCAGGGAGAAAACCACCAGAGAGCAAAGGAATTCACAATAGTAAAAACTATTTGTTGGAGGACAAGACTCCAAACTCCGTACCCATTGAGAGCCGCGGCTATACCAGCAATTCCGCCAATAACGACGGCTGATATATCCCTGATCATCAACCCTCGGAAGTCCATTTTCTTCATCAATACAGCTTGCTGAACAATCCCAAAAGAGGAAATTAAGAAAGTTATTGATAGTATCTTTAGAATTGGTTCCAAACCACGTGCGCGATAGAAATTAGCGATACCTGGAGCCGCTAACCAAAAAATCAACATCAGCAAGCAACCAACAAATACATTGACCCAGAACGCTGATGAAAAATGCTCTTCATTCAAGGTCTGCTTTTGAATCAGCGCCCCACCAATTCCCATGTCGCTGAATACGGATATAAAGCCACTAAAGACGGTCGCCATTCCAAGCAGTCCGAAATCATTCAAGGACAGCAACCGTGCTAAAATTGCTGTGATAATAAATTGCCCTGCCTGTTTCCCTATCTGAGCAATAAAAGACCAGGAAAGGCCATCCAACGTTCTTTGTTTAAGACTCATTCGCATTCCTAAAATTCTTCTCATTCGAGGGAAGTCTAGCCTTTTCCATGAGAGTCTCTTCTACTTCTTGGTCGATAACCTCTCTTTTCTGGATTTTGCCTTGGTATTTAAGCATTAAGTAGAACTGGCGTTCCTCAATACACCGGTCATAGCTAACTAGATCTCGCTGTCCAATAGGCTTGGCGGGATTTCCTCCAATAATAGTTCCTTTAGAAAAGGACTTTGTCACGACTGCTCCCGCGCCTACAACGCATCCTTCAGATAAAGTAACTCCAGGTAGTATCAATGCCCTAATGCCTATCCACACGCACCGTCCGATAGAGACTGGTTTCAAAATATCAACTTCATCGTAGGGAACCTTGGTTGCTTCTTTAAATCGATGTGTTGATGTCAAAATAGTTACGTCTGGACCTATAATCGTGTAGTCTCCTATAAAAAGACTCCCCTGCCCGTTCAAATAGGTTCCCGGCCCTAAATGTACATAATTGCCAATTCGAACCCTCTCTGGATTGGCAAGCCGCAAGGAATGGTCGAAGCTACAACCAGTCCCGATTTGGCCAATTTTTCTTCGTATCTTCCAGTGTTTGTATCTTGAGTAAAAGTTATTTATTAATGAACAACGCTCGTCTCCAGTGTCTGAGATTCAACCTTCTCATAACGGAACCGAACAACTCGCGCGGGGTTTCCAGCCACAATAGCCCATTCAGGAACGTCTTTTGTCACGACAGCACCGGCACCGATAATCGCTCCCCTGCCCACCGTAACGCCGGGTAAAAACATCGCACGCACGCCGATCCAAACGTCATCGCAGATCGTAATGGGCCGCGTCGGCTCAAAACCTTGCTCAGACATGGGGATATCCGTGCGCGAGAAAGTATGATTACGCGTGTAGAAGATCACTTGCGGCCCCATCATGACATCGCTTCCTATAGAAACGGGCCCGTTAAGTATGCTGCCCTCGCCTATCCCTGATCGATCGCCGATAGCAACCTCGGCCCCAGAATTAAAACGCGCACCGCTTTCAACGTTGACGTCTTTACCACAAGACCGGAATAGCTGCCGGCAGGCGTGATAACGCATGAATCTGCCGAAAGCGCCTCCCGGATTAAACGAAGAAGGCAAATACCTTGCGAATCCGTAATAGAAACAGTAAAAGAAGAAGCGAGACAGAGCCTTCATCAATGTCATTACCTCTTCAGAGGTCGAATCCATCCACGTAACAGCAGCGCAGCTTAACAAGATCAGGCGAAAGCGTGCCGCTTGGTCTAAGACTTCCCGATCGTCCTCTTAAGCGCATCCCCAAATATCCGTTCCATAGGCTTATAATCGTTCCGGATACTGGCACGTACAGCGCTGTAATACTCTTTGCGATTCTTCTTTTACTTGATAATGTGTGATAAGTGTGTTATGTTTGTATACGTAATACACCTACAAGGAGGAGGCGCGCAATGTCCAGCTTAACATTATCGATCCCGGATGATTTGAGAGCAAAAATGCAACGGTACCCTGAAATCAACTGGTCGGAAGTGGCTCGCCAAGCCATCGCTGAGAAAACACGCATCCTAGAACAGATGCAGCAACTTCTCTCCAAAAGCACGTTGAGCAGCCAAGATGCGCTGGATATCGGGCGCGCAATCAAACAAAGAGTCTGGCGCAAACATCGCCGCGCCGCATGAGATAAATGGAGCTTGTGGTTGATGCCAATATCCTGATTGCCGCATGCCTCCGCCCGGCTCTCACCCGCGAATTGCTCCTCAATGAACGCCTGCAACTGTGGACGCCTGAACATAATCTTCGTGAAACCGAACGCGTGCTGACAACACCGGAGTGCAGCCGTCGATTGGGCGGGCTTTCTCAGGAGCAAGTAGAATCGCTGCTCAATCATCTAACTTCTCGAATCCAAATCATTCCTGAACCTGAATATCATCGCTATCTGGCACAAGCGCTGCGCCTGGCCCCTCACACGGAAGACGCGCCCTATCTGGCATTGGCACTCCACTTGCACATACCCCTTTGGTCGAACGACATCGGCCTCAAACAGCAAGGGATTGTGCCGGTGTACGCCACCCATGATTTGTTGAAAATCCTGTCCATTGGTTCGTAGTCCCGCCTCAGTGCTGATGAACTACCGGTGACATTACCCTTATTATTACCCTCTTTTATCTGTCCAACTCGGCTTTCAAATTCATGATAGGCCGTTTTGAGAATGTATAAGACGTAATTCATGTAAGGCCAGGGATCATGCCTGCCCCGCGCCTCTCCCAGATCAGCCAGATACCAGGAGGTAACGGTAGGAATATTTTTTATTGGTTTTTCAAATTGATGAAGTGTTTTCAACTCTTGCCCTCATAATCAATCGCCAAAACACTGCAGCATGTTACGAAAAAATAAATTTTGTAACTAACTACGAGCGGGATCCCTCAACGAGCGGCAGGCGTAAAGGCGTAAATGGGTAAGCGACGGCAAATCTGGCGGACTGACGTGCGTTGCCTTCGCGCTCACTATGGACTGCGGCTCATCAAACCGCTAAACATCACATCTGTTTATACTCACGCGACATGCACCGAGTCTTTCTCCACATAGGGCCTTAACTCGGGCCGTATTCCTTTGCGCGTCAATAGATCCACACGACAACCAAGCGCCTTCTCCAGAAATTCTTTCAGACTCATATAGCGGTCAAACGTAGAAGCTCCTTCGAACTCAACGACAAGATCTACGTCGCTATCGGGACGCGCTTCATTCCTGGCCACAGAACCAAAAATAGCCAATGAACGGACGTGGAAGTCCTTGAGCCTATTTTTAGGCTCTGAAAGCCGGTTTAACGCTTCCTGCTTCGTGAGAATCATGCCCGGCACTTCTTATTATTTTTAACGACTGCTGCGAATAAAACGACAAACCTCATCATGAGAACCAAGAAGGGCCAGAATTACTTCGGAGCCTTCTTCAACATAGACGCCCCTCAGCGACAAACCAGCCCTGAACTCATAAAGCCGCGTGCCCAGCTTTTTGATTCCCAAACCGCCAGGCGCTTCTCCGATTAAAAGATAACGCTCAAGCAATCGAAGCGACTTCTTGACTCTTTCCTGCTCATCGCTCGTCAGCCGTTGATAGGACCGCTTGAAACGCTCCTTATAAACGAGCGTACGCGGCATCTATTATTACCGCGGCTTGCGATCCAGCCCGCGGATTAAATCATTCATTTTAGAAAACGACTGATCGCCGGATTCACGCTTGATCATTCGGCGCCTGAATTTCTCAACAGCTTCCTCAGGGATCTTCTGCTCGAATACTACAGGCTGCAGCACAAAGCATCCCTGAACGTATTCAATGTTGAAAAATTGATCGGAACTGCCAAGACCCGCTTGCTGGATAAGTTGCTTCGGAATAGCAATTTGATTACGGCCGGAGCGCTTCACAATCATCGTCGCTCACCTCCTCTTACTTCAACCATAGCATATTTTTTTACTTGCTGCAAATTTGAAAATAAGATTATCCGTTATAAATGTCAAACCCAATCGTAAATGATCTTAGGAATCGCGAACGTGCGATTCGTGAGAATCGTGCCCAGAACCTTGGGCTTTGCCTGCGCGAGATTAGAAAGCGCTGTTTGGATGACCTGCCGGCGAGCGAAACTTTCACGCACAACCAATGCCACGCCATCGACATGGGTTGAAAGAATCGCGCTGTCGCGGAACTCTTTAAGGTTAGCGCCGTCGACCAGCACAAAATCAAACTCTTGCCCCGCCTGCTGCATCAATTCTTGCATGCGCGGCGAATCCAAAAGCGCCATCGGGTTCTGCTGCGTCTCGCCGGCGGGTATGGCCATCAGGCTTCCTTCAACCAAACGGGTGGCCTCAGAGAATTCGGCCCGGCCTTCGAGCACATCGGCTAGCCCTGGGCTGCGCGTAATCTTAAAAAGCTTATGAAGCTCGGCATCGCGCATATTCGCATCGATCATCAAAACGCGGCGCGCGGATCCCCTGCTGAGCTGCCGCGCCAAATTAGCGAGGGTGGTTGAAGCCCCCTCCGAACGCACAGCCGAGGTCAGCAGCACCGATTTAAGGCTGCGCTCTTTCATGAGCATGTAAAGCTGATCAGCCAGGGCTGTAACGGCTTTGGGATAGGCCGCATGCGGCATATTCGATGGCTTGATGACCGCGCGGTTCCACCAGTGCTTCTTGGGAATGGACCCCAAGTGCGAAAAATTGAGGATTTTCTTGATGTCTTGCGGTGTCTTCACGGTTTGATCGAGAAAATCGAACAAAAAGGCCATGATGATGCCAAGAAATACGCTGCTAAGCACGCCTAAAATAAACAACCGGCGCCTGGATTGGCCGATAGGCTCAAGCGAAAGACTGGCCTGCTCGATAATTTTGACGCTGGCAGGGCCGATAGCATCGATGGCCGGCAAAGGCTTACCGGTGAGGCTCTCTACCATGCGCGCGATGTTGTCTTTGATTTGGCGCACGGATTGATGCTTATCGCCGTACTTTTGCTGCATTTCAGCCAATTGCTGCTCAAGATCAAAAATGACGTACGCGCGGCTGAGCGTGTTGGCGGTGATGGCGGCCCCGATGGGGCTAAGCTCACGCACGCGGATAACAAACACATCGGTGTCGCGCAACGGCTCAACAGAAATGTTTTGCTTAAGCTCCTGCACCGCTCGTCGAAAACGCCAGGCCTGCTGCTGCGCCGGCGACATTTTGGAAAGCTTCTCTTCAAGAGCTTCGGCCTGGCGCGTGATCAAGTTGCGCTTAAGCGGCGATGCGAAGGCGTATTCGTAGTTAAACGGGCGCTGATACAAGCCAAGCGCGCGGACGGTTTCTTCCAACACAGGGTTCGATTTAACGATTTCGCTTTGCGTACGCGAAAGCTCGGTCTGCCGATAGCCTGAAATATTGTTGTAGAACGGCGATTCTATCTGCTTGCTGGCTGAAATCAGCATTTTCACCTGGGCCTCGTAAACAGGCGTGCGAAACACAAGGCCGACGTAAAGGGTCAAAGAAACTGCGAGAACGGTGACCAGGATAATGAGCTTCTGGCGAAAAATAACGCGCACATAATCGCGCAAGGTAACATCCGGGTATTGTTCGGCCATGATCAAAACATCCCTTCTGAAACAACGACCATGTCACCTGGCTGCAGCAATAGGTCTTCGGTCGAGTTGCCGCTCATAACGGCCTTAATATTCACGTTAAGCGCTTCATAGCCCGGCGCACCTACATTCGGCCGCAGCACCTTCACTTTGCTGGTGTTGCTGTATTTGGTGAAGCCGCCCGCGACCGAAATGGCGCGCAGCACGGTCATTTGCTCTTCCATGGGAAAGTTGCCGGGCTTGGTTACTTCGCCATACACGAAGAACTTGCGGCTGCGCGACTCTTTGAGCGCCACAGTAACCACCGGATAGCGCATATAACCGTCGGCAAGCTTCTTGACGATAAGGTCTTGCACCTCAGCCAGCGTAAGGTCTTTGACGCGAAGCGTGCCGATATAAGGAAAGGTGATATACCCGTCCGGAGTGACCGTAACCATGGTCAGGAACTGCTCGGGCTGCAAAATACCGATTTCAATCACATCGTCGACGCCCACGCGATACTGATTGGGGTCCTCCCACTGCTCTTCTTCGCCTTCTGGCGGAATTTCTTCAGAAGTTTGCATATCCGGGGTAACCGAAAAGTTAGGCGCATCCGGAACTGAGGCTGGATCCACTGTAGCCGGCACAGGGTCCGAAAGCGAGATCGTAACGGGCGCTGCAGGCGCTTGCGGCTGTGCGCTGTGGCTGCCAGGCTCAGGCGCGGCAGGCGTAGCAGACACCGTTGGCGAAACCGGCAAAACGGGCGAAATACCAACAAACGCGGCTGCCTGGCCCGCTCCGACAGAACTGCCGATCGCAAGCGGAATGCTCTCTTCTTTGCCGGCAGGGCTGGAAGGGATCTTAACCGGCTGGATCTGCAGCTTTTCTGAAGCGGATGTGATCGCCGCCGACTGAGCGCTTGAGCCGGCCGGTATATGTTGTTCGAGAGGAACGGCCGCTATGCGCACGTTTAATTCGGGGATCGGCCCGGGTTGGCGGGATGGCAGAGGAATCTCAATCGCATCCGGCGACACGACTAAAGCCCGGCTCTTAAGCGCTGAAGAGCCTTTTGTGGTCTCTTCAGCCACCACAGCCGTGTAAGCCAGGCCAAGCCCGGCAAGCGCCGCAACCAAAACAGCCACTGACCACCGCATGCGGGTACGCCTCACGATTTGATTAATTTATGGTAATTTTTCGTATTTGTTCAAAAGAAATTGCTGACTTTATGCGAGCGTGCGTATTTTAACGCAAAAAAGCATAGCCGTCATCCTATTACTTCGCGCCAGCACCAAATACGACAGCCGGCAATGTCTTAAATAAGATCTTCCAATCCAGCCCAAGCGACCAGTTGTCGATATAGGCCAGGTCAAGCTTAACCCAGTCATTGAAGTTTTTGATGTTGTTGCGTCCGTTGATCTGCCATAGGCAGGTAACGCCAGGGCGCATGCTGAGCTTGCGGCGCTGCCAATTATCGTACCGCTGCACTTCTAGCGGAAGCGGCGGCCTCGGCCCGACCAGGCTCATATCCCCTTTCAGCACGTTCCACAGCTGCGGCAGCTCATCTAAGCTTGTCTTGCGCAAAAAAATGCCGAGCCGCGTTACGCGCGGGTCTTTAGTCATCTTGAACACAGGGCCATCCATCTCGTTGTGGATCATCAGCTCAGACAGCTTCGATTCGGCATTGCGCACCATAGTGCGGAATTTATAGAAGTGAAAGCGCCGGCCGTTAAGCCCGCACCGCTCCTGAACAAAAAGCGGGGGGCCTTCTGAAGTGAAGTAAATGACGATGGCCACTACCGCCATAACCGGCGCCAGCAGAATAAGTGAAACGCCCGATATCACGATGTCTACGATGCGTTTGATCAAGAGATGCCAAATTTTATCGGTGGTGCTCGAAAAACTTAAGAGCGGCACGCCATCAAAATCGTTCGCCGTGGCGCGCGAAAAAGATAGGTCGAAAAAATCGACGGCAACGCTCACTTTGAGCCCCTCGGTCTCGCAAAAACGCATCACCGGCTCGATGCGGCTCAGCCATGACCGCGGCACGACAAACACCACGTCATCCACCACTGTGTGATGAATGATCGTAGGAATGTCGTTAAGCGTGCCGATCACCTTAAAACCCTTAACCGTTAATCCCGTTAATGAAGTGTCTTCATCCACCAAGCCGACGATGCGAAAGCCCCACTCGGAATGCGTCAACACTCGGTCGATGAAGCGCTTGGCGCGGTTGCCGGTGCCCACTACCAGCAAGCGGCGAAAGTTATAACCGCTGCGACGCGTGTAACGAAAGCCGACAACCAGCAACGCCTTCTCTATCCCTAATAGAAGCGCCGCCATGGCGAAAGAGGCGGCCGTTAAAATACGGCTCACGTACACCGGCTGCAAGATAAAAATAAAAGCAGCCATCAAGATAAACCCGCCGATTCCCGCCTTAAGGACAAGCGACAAAGTCTCGCCGAGCCGGCGCACGCGGAACGATTCGTACGCGCCTAAATAATGAAGGCTGCTTATCCACACAAGGACAAATAGCCCTTTAAACCAAAGGTAATATGGATAGGGGTACAAAATAAGATGCGCGCGAGTCGCCACGTGGGCCAGCCAAAAAGAAGCGACAATCACCAGTACATCGCCAATGATCATGGCCCCGCGAAAAACGGAAGCGTGTTCTTTTAGCATCTGCCGCTCACAGTTTTAGGCTCATGGTCAGCATCACGGTGTTTTTGAGGTATTCCTTGGTCTGATCGGTAGACTCAATGTTGGAAAATTGATAGCTTACGCCCGCTGTCCAATCGGGCGATAACTCATAGACGAGGCTGAAGGCGGCACCGGCAATATCATCTTCAATCGACGTGTTCTCGTATTCGGACTGTCCAAAAAAACCCGCAACGGAACCGTTGAGGCGCTTTAAAAGCTGGCGACGGTAGGCGAGCGAAGCGCGCCAAGATTTAAGCAAATCCTCCGCATAGGTGGTGGTCTCATAAGATTGGTCGATCGTTACGCTGGCAAGGCTCTCTTCATCCACCTCATGGTTGATCGAAGCGTGCAGGCGCGGTTTAACGCTGGTATCGCCTGTGAAGTCATCGAGTGCATCAAGGCCTGCCCTGCCTTCCAAAAAAACAGCAGGCGTAAGGTACTGGCGAACGCCCAACTGGCCTGTATGGCTGAGAGCGTCATTGCCGGGCTGAAAATCGCGAATGCCGAAATCGTACGAGCCGAGGAAAAATGTTTCAGAGCTGACCGCATACTCTCCCTGCGCGCCTACCGTATGAAAAACAGAGTCGCGCAGCGTATCGCGGGATAAATCGGTGATTTCGTTGCCGTAGCGGCCGATCAAAGCGAACTGCTTTGAGAACTCGTGGCGCACTTGCGCATTGAGGCGGTTGCGCATATAGCTGTAGCGGCCCGAAGCGCGGCCCAGCGTATCTTGAAAGCTGCGGGGGTCTTCTGCATGGGTAAAAACATCTTTCACCGAAAAACGCGTGTATTTGGAGAAATCCATGCGCCAGTTGGCATCTAAATCTTGCGATAAGTTGTTGAACTCGCTATGTCTGGCAAAGATCTGGGGGTTGAGCTTGCCCATAAACCTAAGCCGCTGGCGCGGCGTCTCGTAGTCGATGCCAAGGCCCAGCGAAAGCTGGGTAATGAGGTCGCTCGTTTCGTCGGATTCGGCGTAAGCGATGTTGTCATCATAAATTTCGGAAACGCTAGCGTGAATATCCCAGTTGGATGCCGCTTGGGCTGTCATCGCGTTTGCCGCCATTCCTAACGACGCCGCTGCGAGTAGCACGGGTAATAGCCGCCTGTTCACTTGGCCAACACTCCTTACTCTGACTATGGGCGTTTTTAGCTTCAATTTTAAGCATTTTAAGAATTCTGAATAACGCTTAAACCTTATTGGTCATTATTAGGGTACTACCTATCCTGATCAAGTTAATTTTCTGTAATGTATATAATATAATAAATGCTTAAAAATACTTAATTGGTAGCGGCAACAACCCCTGCCGCGGTTTTGGGGAGAATTTTAGGGATTTGCGCGCTTTTTAGGCAAAGGCGTACTAAAAGTTACTGCGGTGTATCGGACTTGTTACGGGGCGCTCGTTTGGCGTAAGTGGCGTAACCGTACGATGCGGCCAGCAGCATTGCCCCCGCCACAATAAACGAAAGAATACGGTAGATCGTGTCCGCTCCGGACAAATCAACGAATAGAATCTTGCCGATTAAGAGCGCAAAAACGCCCAGCCCGCAAATGCGTATGGCTTTGTCGCGAATGCCAAAACCAAACGCCAGCAGCGCCAGCGCTTGGATCGCCCATGCAACAGAAACCCACGAGCGCCCAGCGCGCGCGCCCACAAAAATCGTAAGCACCGCGGTGCCGATCGCCGCGTAAAGCGACCTGAAAGACGGCTCTCTTTTTGCCTGCTGTTCACTTTTAGCATGATCCATCTGGCTAAGGCCGAAGGCAGCCAGGCTTGCGATAGGCGGCGCCCATATAGGCAGGCGCAGCGGTCTAAGAAAGCCCAGCGATGATCCCGCAATGCCCACGGTGCCCATCACCCGTAAGAACGGCTCCGACAGCCGATGCCCCAGCCATACAACCGCGGCGGATAAGAGAAAAGACAGAAGCGCTTGCAGATCACCGGGGGCTTCTTTCATCACGAGCAGCCAGGCGATGAACGCGCTCGGAAGAAAATAAGCTTGAAAGGCCAACGTTTCGATCTCTTTGCGCTGAGCGCGAAACTTAAGCATGCGATAACTTACGCTACACAGCGCCAGAACCACCACCGCGAAAGAGCCGACCAAGAGACGCCACGAAACGTGCGTGTGCAGCAGCGTCACGGTGGTAGAGCTCCACAGATCCACCGTCAAGAATCGCTCCACGATCACAATCATGAACCAGAATGCGAACATACGGTAAGACCAGCGGTCATACCGCTGCCCTACCCATAAAACAACCGCAAGCTGCAGCAGCCACCAGAAACGAACCCAGGGCCCGTTTAAGTGAAGCGTGATCGCCAAACCCACAAGCGCAAGGCCGATCAACGTATGCACGCGTTTAACGCTTGGGAGTTTCTCGCCGGGAAAAAGCCACTCGGCGCTCAGATAAAAAATGCCCGCTGCCAGCGCGAATGGCCCAGGCAAGTCGGGATAAAACCGCTCCATATCTTTGAGCATGAGCACCACAAACATCCCGGCGTTAACCAGTGTGGTAGTGACGAGCCGGTCACGCGATTCGCGGTCGCGCTCGTTCAAACTGTAAAGCGCGGCGTTATACGCGACCCAAAACAGCAGCAAAAAACCTGCGTTGAGCCAGTAGGCCGCCTCACCCACATTCTGAAAAAACGTGGTCGTCATCAGGCTGCGACCTATCTGCGGCCCCACCCAGAAATAATGCGAGCCATACGAAGCCGCCACGCCGTACAGCAAGAGCCGGCTCCACTGCATCCGCGCCACCAACCACGCAAGCGATCCAACCAGTAGTGCTGTAGAGCCCAGCGTAAAAAAGGTGATGTCGCTAAGCGAGGTCGTCACAAAGCCCAGGGCCAACGCCATGGCGGTGATGGTTTCGGATTTATACCGCAGCGAATGCCATACGGCGCAGGCCGCTACCAGCGCCAAAAGAAACAAATCGATCGAAGCGCTGCTGAGAATGCGAACCGCTGGAATGTGATGCATAGCGTAGACGGTAAAATAAAGAAGCGCCCAACCGCCGCCGATGAGGCCGCGTCCGTACCAGGCAAGATGCGGGCGCCTTTCTATCCAAACACCCGCGCCCAACAACGAGCCGGCTGTGCCAATCCCAAGAAGGATCTTTGCGGCAGGCCCCAAATATTGCACGGTATATAAGAGGAAAAACGCGACACCTAAGACGAGGCTGCCGATGCCTAACCGGTTAAGCCAGTAACGGCCGATGCGCGTTTCCCAGTTTTCGCCTGATTTCTTTGGCTCGCTCGGTGCTGCTGGGATCGGCGAAAGTTTGGGCGCATCCGTTGGTTCGTGAGCCGTTTTTGGCGCGGCTGACGGGCTGGATTGACTAGGCTGCGTGGGTGTGGATGCGGTGAACTGCGTCGGCAGGCGAGACTCTAAAGCCGTAAGGCGCTGCTGCAATTGAGCGAGTAAACCCTTAATTTCGCCAACCTCTCGCTTAATCTCTTCGGCGCCTGGTTGAATCGGATCGCTCATGCCTAGTGCCTCCGCCGTTTTAGGCCGCGGTCAAAAAGCGCTGCATCATTTAGCTAAAGCCAATACGTGTTGCTGCAGCTGCCGAGCAATCTCGATTTCGCTCGCTTCACCCGCAGGAGCGTCGGCGAAAACCATCGGCTCGCCGACGCGCACGCAAATAGGCGCTCGCTTAAGCCAGTGCTGCTTCTTGGGCATGGCTTCGAACGCGCCGGCGATGTGGGCCGGCACGACAGGATGCCGCGTTCCCTGCACCAGCATGCCGATTCCTTTGCGAAACAATTGCAGCTCTCCCGTTATCGAACGCGTGCCTTCCGGGTAAAAAATAAGGCTGCCGCCACGCTCGAGTATGCGGCGGCAAGCCATGAGGCTTTCATTAGGGTCATCCATACGGCTGAAGGCAAAAGTGTTGGCAAAAAGGCGGGCGCCGAGCGCCTTGACGGGGTTCGTGTAGAAATAATCTTCGGCAGCCGCGGAGTAACAGCGATTGCGCTGGGCGTTTGAGAGCATGGCTAAAAGGCACACCGTATCCATGTGGCTGCTGTGATTGGCGATCAACACGAACTGCCGCAAAGTTTTTAGGCGTTCGGCTCCCTCCACGCGAAAGGAAAACTGCGTGCGCAGCATCCATCGTAGCACCCCGTACAGCGCGTTGCGGGCCGTATTCAAACGCGCGCCCCCTATGCCCCAGTCTTGCGCGCAAGAAGCGACACGAGATCACCCACCGTTCGAACGCTCTTCAGGTCGTCTTGCGTAAGGCGAATGCCAAGCGTATCCTGCAACTCGATAATCATTTCGACGAGGATAAACGATTCGGCCACCAAATCTGTAAGGATGGCGTCATCTTGCAGATGCTCAATCGGCAGCTTAAGGTAGGCCGCGATGCGAGGTTTTAGGTCGGCCACTGGCATGCGGCGCTCTCCTCTTGGCTGCCTTGGCGATGCAATAGCGCATCGACGCGGTCTTGATGCTCTTTCAGCACGGCGCCGTACACCTCTTGATCGACCTGCGCATACCGCTTGAGCGTGGCGTCGATGTAATCTTTGCCGTATTCGGGCTCCATGCCTTTCAGCGCTTTGCCCACCCATTCGATATGCCATTTTTCATCGTCGATGATCTTACCAAAAACTTCGAGAACCTGCGGCTGAAGCCCCATTATCCGGCTATGGCGCGCGTACTGCCCGATCACGCGCTTCTCAAACGTCTGCGTCAGCGCTAAAACCTCCATCAAGTTTGCCGGAATACCCGAGGCTTCCAGGTACTTATCTTGATAAGTTTGATCGAGCTTTAGCGGGTCGGTCCCCAGCTTGTTGATGCAAGCGGTCCAATGCCAAGCGTGCAGGCTTTCATCCGAAAAGTGCTTGGTCATATCGCGCTGAATAGGGCCTGGTTTCATCGCTCGCGCGAGCCTGCCGAAAAAAAGCGCTCCGTTAATTTCGGACGTGCGGTAGAAGCTCAGCACCCACAATTCGTTTTCCGTCAGCTTTTCTGGCATTGCGAGCCTCCTGTCGCCACAGCGACCGAAACCACCGCATCTTCAAACGTGCAAGTTACGTACTGAAAAAGAAATACGCTGCTTTCCATGACGATCCGCGCCCGAGCGGATTCGGCGCCAGGCTCATCCAGTTGATATTCTGCCAAGACGGTTGAAGCGTTTTCAGGATTCGCTTTGTAGAGAGCCTCTTTTACCGTCCACAAACGCAACAGACACGCCGGACGCCGGCCTTCAAGCTGCGTGTCAACCCACGACCGCTCGGTTTCGGTCAAAAAGAAATGCGCGGCGCGCATCTGGGGCTGCCGACTCGGCCGCTCGATGTCGATGCCGACACCCAAAACAGCCGGCTCGCGCACGCGAACGGCAGCGGCAAGCCCGGCCGTATGCGCCAACGAGTAGGCGCGGTGCGGAAAGCGCACAAGCGTGGTGTCCGGGCCATCGTTTGAGCCGCGCATTACGATCTTAAGCGCTGAACGGCCTAACAACCAGCTTTCTCGCCTGGGCTCGGCCTTAAAACCCTGCAGCGTTTCGCGCTCACCGGGTGTGAGCGAATCGATCGCCGGCATGTGCTCAACAACAGCCACGGCCGCTTTCACGGCAAGCAACCGCTCGATTGCCGATTCAAGCGCCGGGCCGGACAGACGATCCATGCTGCTCCTTGCCCCATTTGGTTTGCGCCAAGTACGCGCATAGGCGCCTGACAACCGCTCGCATATCCGGAAAAACCGCGCAATCAAGCAGCTCGCAGAGCCGGTCGTTGCGGATGTCTTTCTCGACAAAAAGCTGCCGCGAAAAAGGCGCGACGCTGCCGACAGCCTGGGAGACCACGCCGCCCGAAAAAGCCTGAACGCCTGCGGCGAGCATATCGAATGACTCGGCATCGCTAAAAAGCGGCTTAAGAATACGGCGCGCGGCAAAATCGGGCTGCTCCAAGAACACTTCAAAGGCCGAATCCAAGAACTGCGATAGAGTCGGCGCATGCGCGCGATCGGTTGAAGCATGGTAAATCGTTTTGTCTTTTCCCTTCTCCATCACTCGGTACGCGGCTTCTTCGGCCATTTCACCTGTAATCAAGTAAAGCGGCGTCGATGGCTTGCCGGGTATCAACGAAAGCAAGCCATAGAAGAAAAGCTTGAGCGTATTGTGGACCGCGTTGTATTGCGATACCGTGCCGCTTGCATTATCGGCGATCACGGTGGCCACACGCAGGATGCGCCATGGAATTTGCGCGTACCGCTCTTGCAGCAACTGTTCGGCCTGCCATTTGGATTGCTCGTAGTAGTTGGCGAACCCCTCGCGGCCGTCCGCCGGCTTCTCTTGGAGAACCCCCGGGGTCAAACCTGTCGCGTACACAGAGCTGAGCATCAGGCATGACTCAAGCGACGGGCATGCCTGGGCGAACTGCAGCAGCTTGTCGGCGCCTGAAACATTAACGGCTCGTGCGGTGTCGGCATCTACGTTGAATCGGGTTACAGCCGCCGCATGAACGATTCGTCGAACGGATTTTGGATCGGCGCATGCAAACGGCTGAGCCTGGGCCAAATCGCCGCCGACAATCTGCACGCGGTCCGGGTTAGAACCGGCTAGATCGCGAAGCGCCTCCTGTTTGAGGCGAAGCGCTGCGTCATCTTTGGCATGCACCCACAAGAGCAAATGGTCGGACGCATCCGCCAGCAGCCGCCGCGCAATACGGCGGCCGAGGTAGCCGTCGGCGCCGGTGATCAAGGTTCTGCGGGCCTGCGTCATGCTTTATCTGTGATCAGCGTCGCAGCGAAAGCGGCCAATCGGTGCGGCGCACGCCGAACTGCGTCAGCAGTGCAAAAAGCCAGCGCTCCACGCCAAAAGCAACGCACGCGCTGTGCACTGGTTCTTTCTTTCGGCGGATATTGAACGCTTCGCCGAAATAATCGCCGTGGCGATTGATCGATCCGATCGCTAACTTTCCATCAAAGACCAGCTCGGTCTTGACCGATTCAAGCTGCTGCATGAGCGCTTTTGGATTCTTTTTTGGATTAAAAAAAGGATCGGTAGCCGTTTTCCATTCAACCGGCAGTTTGGCGCTTTCGCACCAGCGCTGGATGCGCTCACGGAAACGACCAGCAAATGTCTCCACTTCATCCGGTGTTCCTAACACCACGATCTCTCGCATCGAGAAGCTCCACTGCCGTTGCAACGGTACGAATTGTCGCTCCCACCTAAAACACGTCGCGCAGGTAGTAAGCAATTGCGGGCGGTCCAGCACAGCATCTTGAAAAAGCACGTAAAAATGGTAGCAGGCGGCCGGCGTCAGCACATCCCGAACAGGCGCAAATGCCGTTTCGCGCAGGCGCCCTTGCGCATCCACCGGCTCGCTTGCGGTGAACCGGCGCAGGTTCTCACCATCGGGCGCGAGTGTCGCAGGCAGCGTCATCAAATGCGGAAACGATCGAAAATAATCCACCTTCTTGAGTTGTTCGGCAGAAATCACCGATGGAACGCGATGCTCCTGCGCTTTGACCGTCGCAGCCCACCCAAGGAAAAGGCGCTCCAAGCTTTGAAAGCGCTCAAGAGTTGGGCCGGCCAATGCTGATTGCCCTGTCGGCAGCCAGCGGTATCCTTCCAGCTTGGACAAATCCAGTATCTTCCTAGACGTCGGCATCAATTCATCTCTCCGAAGAAGCGCAGCATGATAGCGTTGATATTGTGGAAAACTCCCGGCTTAAGCTGTTGGACATCGATGCGCTTTCCGCTGAGCTCTTCTACCAAGAGAATTAAGTCCATGATTTGGAGTGACGTGATGACGCGCCTCTCAAGCAACGGAGTTTCATCGCTCAGCGTCTTTTCTGTGACGCCCCGCCCATGCGACACAACCCATTCGCGCAGCGCGCGGCGTATTTCAGCTTCAGGTTTCATATGCCTTTGCCATCCACCAATAAGTGGTGCTTGCGCAAAAAGTTAAGGCACGGCTGCGATACCGCAAGCCGGTGCGCCTGCGCCTGGGGCGCATCCCAAGCGCTGCGTTGCAGCGCGTACACGTTCGGAAGGCCCGCATCTTGGTAGGCGTCCGGGTTGTAATATTCTTTCCATGTCGCCGTCAGGTATTGGGCCAGATACTCGCGAACGCCCTGGCGCGTTGCTTCGCTCCATTCTGGAAGATATCGGCCGCTCAGGCGGGCGACTACTTCGCGCCCAAACACCAAGTGCCTGGCCTCATCGCGGTGATGCAGCAAATTGATACGCCGGGCGATCGGGGCTAGGCGCTCATCTTCGGCCATACGCAAGTTGTAGACATCGACGATCTCTTCAAAGATCATGACCTTCGCGAAAAATAACAGTTCTTCTTCTCCCGCCGCGTATTCACGCGGAAAGACTAATTTTTTATCCGCATACACTTTATTGGCATAGCGCTGGCAAAAGCCGCCGAAATAGACCATATGCTTGTTTTCTTCATCCAAAAAGTGATGCAAATATTGCGAGACCTCGGGAATATCGCTCGTGTAAAGCCGGCGCGCGAGACCTTCGACCAACGGCTTCTCGCCATGAATGTTCAGGCTGAAAAAATTAACCGTTTCAAAGAAGCTCAGCCGTTTGCGCGCAGGCTCCGAAAGCGCGGCAAAAGCCTCACCCCCATAGAGCGATATAAGCTCAGGGCTCATGTACCACGCATCCGGGTCGACTTTATCGGGCCACTCGATCGTGTCGTACGGATTAGCGAACTGTTTGCGCGAGGCTTCGCACAGTCGCTGAACAGTGCCCTTAAATTTGTCCGTCATTGGCGCTCCAGGATGACCGCCTGCCACGTAAGCCCATACCCAGCCATGAACAGCAGCAGTTTATCGCCCTTCTGAATGCGCCCGTCGTCGGTCAAGCGTTTAAGGTTGATCAGGTTGTCGCCGCTGATCATATGCGCCACATCCGGAAGGCTCGGGCACGACACGCGTGATAGATCAAACGGCAATAAGCGCGACAAGATCTGCCAGGCCTTTATGTTCATATTCTGCGGGATGATCCAGGCGAGATCTTTGAGAGTAAGATTCGCCTTTTCAAGCGTTTCCTGAATAACGCGGTGGGCGTACGTGAAATAACTGCCGACCGTCTCATCATCGGACGCGCCGGCCATAGCCCCGTTGGTGATGCCGTGAGCGCTCAAAAGACGGAATCCGGAACGCTCAAGTGAAACGACGCAAGCCGCGGCCCCATCGGATATGAGATTATAAGACTGCTCATAAAGCGCGCCAGGCGGGAAACGATCCGACGTAAGACACAAAACAGAAGCCATGCCGGGTTCCGATAGGATAAGCGAACGCGCCAAGCGAAGCGCGCCCAGCAAACCGGTGCACGCTTGCTGGCTAAGGCCGATGATCAACGCCTTTTCTAATCCAAAAACCGCCTGCAGCCGGCTGGCGGGAAAATCCATCAAATATTTGACGTCGCGCGTTTGGGTGAACGCAGCCGCATCCCCCACGTTGCCGTTAGCCGGAATACAGGTCGAATAGATCATGGCATTTGCCAGCGATGCCGCCGCGCGTATCGGCTCGACGGCGGCGCGAGCTAAATCAAACGCGCTGGTGCCGGTCGCGCACATGTGATGCTGTCCGAAACCCGCTTCTCGCAAAGCCGCTGGCGAAGATACGAGCAGGCCTTTGGCTGCGGCCTGCTCAAGCGTCTGCGTAACGGGGCCCAAAGCGAAGCTGATGTGGTCCAAATAAACTTCAGCCGGCATCAGGCGCCGCTTGTCCATTTGGGTAAAAACCGGCCGCTTCGCCGTATATAGCGTTCGTACTCTTTGCCGAATGCCGAAGCAAGCAATTTACGCTCTTCTTTTGCCGCGGTAGCGTTGAGAATAACCGCGCTGTAAAGAAACACCGCCCAAACTCCTGGATGCGGGCAAACCAACGCCGCTCCTAAGAGCGCCAGAAGAAACGCCAAATAAAACGGGTGGCGAACATGCGCATAGGGGCCTTCGGTGATGAGTTTTTGCGGCGCATCGTTGCCTTGATGCCAAAGCGCCAGCGGAATGCGGTGAATGCCGCGCGTCCACGCAATCAAAGTAATGGATGCGGCGCTCAATGTGACCCCAGCCAGCTCAAGCCCGGCTGCAACCGCGGCCGTCGGCGCTTGTAGCGGCTCAATTTTGCCAAGCCAAGATGCGATCAGCAATGCCGGCACAACGACGAACGGAAACGCGGTCGCCCACCAACGCATGTTGAGCGCGCCACCCTTGCGGAAAAAAATCACAGGCAAAAGCCCGATCGCCAAAAAATTCAGCAGGTAAAGCCATAAGACCGCTGTCGTCATGCTATTTGCCTTTCTGCTGAGACTGCAGCCACGTTTTTACAAGCGGCCGTTTGATTTTACGCGTCGCTGTTTTGGGCAGCTCATCAGGATACAGCTCGATGCGCGACGGCCGCTTATAAGCCGCCAGGTCTTTTGATAGCCGCTCGATTTCTTTCTTCACTTCCTGCTCAACCAGCGCAGGCTGGTCTTTGTAGCGTCTAAGCGCCTCATCCGATGCGACGACAACCGCGCATACTTCCTCGGTGCCCTGTTTAAGGCCGTCGGTTGAGATAACGCCCAAAACGCAGACTTCCTTCACCAAAGTGCCGCGGGCAAGGCACGCTTCCACCTCTTCAGGGTGCACTTTCTTTCCGCCGCCGAGCACGATCAGGTTTTTGATGCGGCCGGTGATGCGCAAGAAACCATCGCGATCGATGCAGCCCAGATCGCCGGTGTGAAACCAGCCGTCGGCGTCGATCACCTCGGCGGTCAGGTCAGGGCGCTTGTAGTACCCTTTCATGATGTGCGGGCCGCGCGTCCATATCTCACCTTCTTTCTGGCCGGACTCAATTGGCTGGATGCGCACTTGGGCGCCTTCCAGCGGCCGCCCAACGGACCCGATGCGATTGGCCTTGAGCGTGTTCACGCTGATGACCGGGCTTGTCTCGGTTAAACCATAGCCCTGCAAAAGCGGCACGCCTAGATGCTCGAAGAAACGCGCGACGTCTTCATCCAGCGGCGCGCCGCCTGAAACGAACGCCCGCAGACAGCCGCCGAATTGCTGATGCAGCGGAAAAAAAGCAGCCGGCGCAGCGAGCGCGACGGCACAACGGCCGCGATCAGCCACGCGCACCTGAAGAAGAATCGCCCTGTCGCATGCAAGCCGCGCACTTGCTTCTCGATGCTGTTCTTAAGCGTCTTATAAAACAGCGGCACGCCGATCATCACGGTGATTTTGCGCTCGCGCATGCAGCGCAGAATCTCATACGGGTACAAGCTCTGCGCGTAGCAGATCATGCCGCCTGTGTGCAGCGCGCCGAGCAAGCCGCCCGTCAGCTCAAGCAAGTGATTGAGCGGCAGGATAGAAAGAAACCGATCCTGCGGCCCTAGATCGACCAGCCTTTCGAAATTCTTCACCTGAAAAATAAGGTTGCCGAAAGTAGTCTCGACTCCTTTAGGGCTGCCGGTCGTTCCCGACGTATAAATAATGAGCGCGGTTTCGTCTGGATGGCGCTCGCGCGAGTCAAAAACGGTGCCGGGCCTGAGATTCTCAAGCGATGGGGCATCCGGCAGGCCCGCTCCTTCTTCAAGCGCGAGCACATGCTGGATTGAGGGGACGGCTTTAGCCAACGTTCTGGCCATCGCAAGATAGTGCGCCGATGCGACCAGCACTTTAGGCTGGCAGTCGCTTAGAATCGACGTGAGCTCCGTTTGGCCGAGCTTCACATCGAGGGGAACTACGATCGCTCCCGCCCGGATAGCGGCAAAGAGCCCGATGCTCCATTCGGGCCTAGATTCGGAAAGCAAAGCCACGCGGTCATTCGGCTCAACGCCCCGATCGACCAGCGCCGCGGCCGCCTTGCGGGCGCGACGCGACAACTCAGCGTAGCTCCATTCTTTCCAATGCTCGCCCTCTTGCAGGCAAAGCGCCGTGCGCGCGGCGAAGCCGTCGGATTTTGTCTGCATCAATTGCAGAACGCTTTCGGCAAAAGCCTGTTCCGGGCCCAACGCCTGGCGGCGCTGGATCGCTTGCTGCATGAACTCGATGCGCTCGTGCAAATCTTGGGTGACAGAATGCTCGTCTTTTATAGGCTTGTTTTGGTTGCCCATTTTGTCATGCTTGCCGCCAGGCTCAATAGGCACGCCGAATTGAATCACCACGCGCCGCGGCATGGGAAAATACCGTTTGGCGGGCCATGCCTCGAACCCGCCGTGGATCACAAAAGGCACGATGGGCACGCGGCTTTCGATGTGGAGCCTGGCGGTTCCGCGCTTGAACGGCCCCATTTTTCCGTCCAAGGTGAGCCTGCCTTCAGGAAACATGCCGATCAGCTCCCCACGCCTGAGCCGCTCCTGCGCCTCCTGATAAGCGCCGTCGTGAGCGCCGCCAACGGGAATAGCACCGGCCATGCGTACCAGCCGCCCCACGCCGGGCCAGCTAAAAACCTTTCGCGCGACGAGAAACCGAACCGGGCGCCGGCAAGCCGCGATCACAAGTGGCCCATCCAAAAAACCTGTATGATTGCCCGCCAGTATCAGCGCGCCTCGGTGCCGCACATACTGCTCGCCTTCAATCTGCACGCGAAAGAGCAGTCTGAGAATACCGCGCAAAAGAATCCTGAAAATCAAATAAGCGAATCGCTCACCCGCAATAAGCACCGTAGAAGCGGTGAGCAAACTCAAAACAGCCAAGCCGCGCAACACGACCGAGGGCGACGTTTGGCTGAGCAACCAGCCGGAGGCCAGAAGCGGCCCCAGGAACATGGCCGTTGTCAGCGCTGTGCGCAGGCCGAAAAGTTTTCCGCGAAAGCGATCGGGCGTGATGCGCTGAAGAAGCGTATCGAGCGTGACGACAATGATCTCGTTGGCCATCCCCAGTATGAACAAAAGAATCGAAGCCATGATCGATGAGCTGGCCCCCGCCAGCAATAAACTAGTCAGCGCGATCACCACGAAGCCATTGGCCAAGATACGCGTGCTTTTGACGAAACGCGCCACGTAAGGCGCTGAAAGCGAGCCTGCCACCATACCGAATCCTAAGACCGCAAGAAAAAGCCCGACGCCGCCGGTGCTAAGCCCGAAATGCCGCACGCCCAAGCTGATGAGCGTCACGTAAAAGAAAGAAGAAAGAAAAGACAGCGCGACCGACAGCCCGATTGCCTGCCGGGCTAAACTGTGGTGGCGCAAATAGTTCATAGCGTCCCGCGCATCCATCAAGATGCTGCTTGAGCGCGGGTGCGCGATAGTGGGCTGCAAGTGCGTTTCGGAAACACGGATAAGTCCGATGGCGATAGCCGAAACTAAATACGTCGCGGCATTTATGGTAAAGCTCATCTGCGTTCCTACGCCTTCGACGACCACTCCTGCCAAGTAAGTGCCGATCAAGGTGGCCATTGTTCCCGTTCCGCTTACAAGCGCGTTCGCCGCCTGCAGTTGATGAGGCTCGACGAGCGCGGGAACGATCGCCAGGCGCGCAGGCGCGAAAAAGGCGCTGCAGATACCGATCACAAACATGAACGTGTAAAGCAACGCGGGATGGTGCAACGTTTGATCCGCGGCCACCCACGCCATAGCGCCGACGAGGAGCGCGCGCAAGACATCGCTTGCCACCATTACCCGCCGGCGGCTGAGGCGGTCGAGTAAGGCTCCGGCGAGGTTGCCGAAAAGAAGGGCCGGCAGCAGGCTGAAAAAAGTGATTCGGCTCATCTCGTATTCCATTTGCGATGAACCGATCAAGAGCCCCAGCAGAGCCATTTGCGTGAAACGGTCGCCGACCGATGAGATGATCTGGCCGATCCAAAGCTTGACGAACTGCGGCCGCTTCAATACTTCGCGCAGGCCGGCGGAAGCCTTCAAGCCTTCAAAAACTTCAGGCATGACACGCTTTACCCTTTACTTGCATGGAGTGGACACATATGGTTAAGTACGGAAGGAGCCCTACACGGCGTCTGGCGCAACTGATGCCCAAACTTGGAGTCAAAATGCCTTTGACGAAAAAAGACCGTCGTTTTCTGGCGGCGATCGACCGGCTCAAGCTATTTCTGTTGATCGTGGCCGCCCTCACTCTGGTCTTTATCTTGCTGACTCCTCCGAGCCAAATTCAAATGGTTACCACCGTATTAGGCGTTGCCTTGTGCGGGGTCTTTTATATGACCCAGCGGCTGCTGGCCTGCATTACCAATTTAGATTTTGAGATCAGCCGTCTTTCCGATGTGATCAAGAGTACGCTTACCAAAGAAGAGCGCAAGTCGCTCTTTCCCGATGATGACGATTAGAGCATCTCAAGCAGGTGCCGCACCACGCCGCGCGAAAAATAACGCGCGGCATCTTTCACGAACCGAGTAAAATCCACGCTCGCGGCGGAATCGGCCCGATCCGATATCGTTCGAACGATCACACACGGAATGCTGTGCTCATAGCACACCTGCCCAACGGCGGCGCCTTCCATTTCAACGCATTGAATGCCAGGGATCATCCGCCTGAGTTCGGATAAAAGCTCAGCATCGTCGATAAATTGATCGCCGCTGGCGATAAGCCCCCTAAACACGCGTGGCGTTTCAAAACCCAAAGCTTGCCGCACATCCGCAGGGACTTCTTTCGATAAATCCTCATCGATGTATTTCTGTGCAGCCTCCGAAGCGCCTTCGACCAGGTCCGGATCAACCGGAAGCCGCGAGACACCCAACAACGGAATCTCGAAACGCTCAAACAGAGGGCTTGCGTCCAAATCATGCTGGATCAACGCATCGCCGATCACGATATCGCCCACATTTAAATTTTGCGAAACCGCGCCCGCCACGCCGGTAAAAAGAATCATATCGACCGCATAAGATTCCACTAAACGAGTGGCTGTTGAAGCCGCGGCAACTTTTCCCATACGCGAATGCGCAAGGACCACTTCTTGCCCATAAAGCGTGCCCCAGCGGTAAGTGCGCTCGCCGACGGTCTCTTGTGCCTCAGTTTGCAACTCTCGCTCGATGAGTTCAACTTCTTCCGGCATGGCTCCTAGGATACCGATTTTCATATTACGCTCAACCCGTTGTTTAGCTTAGAGCAGCAAGCGCGCACAGGCGCGATTCCGTCACAGACAGCATCCAGCCCTGAACGTCAACGGTCTGTCCCTGCGCGAAATCTTCGCTCAGCGCCGCTTGCACGCGCGCGCGAAGCGTTTGCGCATCCGCGTCCAACAGTGCCGCCAGCGGCAGCCGATCGGCCGTCAGCAAAGACACCAATCGCCGGGCATCCTTCTCGGCCGGCCTAACGGATAAATAAGCCCGACCGACTACGCTTGCGCTGGCGCGATTACCCAATAGCCCAATCAGCTTGCGAGCGGCCATGCTCGTCGTGTCTTGGGTAGAAGGCCCGCCAAAACCAAACGGTTGCAAGTGTTTCAGCATGGGGATGAAAACTGCGCCTGCCAGCAATCGCAGAAAACCGCGCCGGTTCATACCGTTATTGATCATGATCGCAATTGCTCCTTGAAATGTTCGGCCAGCCGCAATGCCGGCGCGATGTCGTACATTGTACCAGCTACTTCTTTCCTTTTCCTGTCCGACCATTTGTTTTCAGGAACAGCGCGATGCTTAATTTCTCAGTAAGGCCCTGCTACTTGCGCGCGTCATCCTCACCACCGCCATTCCATGCCGCACAACCATGTTCGCCCATCGCCCGGTAAAAACTGAGCGGCATCGCGTCCCCGCGCGTCGGCGATAACGCCGGTCGTCGCCGCATAACGCTCATCGGTCAAATTTTTAGCCTCAACAAATACCGACGCGCCTTTTTTCGTGCGGTACCCCGCCTTAAAGCCTAAAAGCGCGTGGCGATTCGCATGCAAGCTGTTAGCCAAATCTACCGGATAATCAACCAGCGACCATTCGAGGTTCGGCCCGGCATAGAATCCTTTCGGATGCTCATAGAGCGACTCTAAACGGATAAAATGCTCCGGGATGCCGGGCAGATGATTATCTGTATACACAGGGTCTTCGTCGAAGGTGAAATAACTCCAATTATAGATCCCATGGATGCGGACACGATCGGTTTGTTCCGCATCTTTTTGTTCAAGCAGCCCGCGCACAAGATCGGCACCCAGCCCCAATTCGATGCCCTGATGACGTGTTTGTGATGCGTTGAGCGTGCCGAGCGGGTTACCGGAACCGTCGTTGAGGCTCAAAAGCTCGTCGCTGACCCAGGCATGGTAGTAGACCGCGTCCCATTGAACAAGCGCTTCTTGGCCGCGGGTTCCCACTTCAACGGTGCTGGCCCGCTGCGGATCCAGGCGCAGCAGGCCGCCGGCGGCTACGTTGGTCAGCTCGCCGAATGACGGCGGCTCAAAACTTCGGCTGAAGTTCGCAAACACCTGGCTCTTTGGTGTCAGATCGTAACGCGCGCCCACCTTAGGACTCAAGCCATGAAAAATTTGCCGACCGCTATTGTCGCCGTTGGCCAGAAAAAAATCATCCGCTTTGCGCACCGCATAGGCCATCTGCAAGCCGCCCACCAGCGCCGCTGCCGGAAGCACATAAAGCTGATCCTCGGCGTACAGGTCAAGATTGTACGAGCGCTGTTTTGTTTCGGCGGTGCGGCTGCCTCGGTTTCCCCCTGAATTCTGGAAACGATCATCCTGAACAAAACCCCACACCGGCGCAAACCCAAGCGTGAACGTGTTTGCATGCCCCATTAAATCGGACTGATTTCTATAGCGCGTCTCAAACCCCATATCATCCGACACGATATCCAGCACTTGAAAAATCGGGTGAAAGAGATCTTTATATATCCAAAATACCGAGCTTTCGAGCTGATGGTTATCCCAAGCGATTGTGGTCTTGCCGGCCAAACGCACCAGATCAAAATCGCGCTTCTGATTGCCGGTGATATTTGCGGAGGCCGCCTGACTAGGGTTGCTTTCAAGCTGGGCTTTGGTGAGATTGCCCGGCAAATTCGAGTGGGTATCCAGCGCCGTGACATAGAGACGTGTTTCGGCGCTATCGCTCCAGCGCCACCCCAAGTTGCTAAAAAACCGTTTGTTGTTCTGCCGGCTGTGCGCGCGGAACCCGTCTTGAGCCAAGTGCGATACCGAAAGGTAATAGTCCGCAGGCCCCATCGCATAGCCTGAGCTCATTTGGCTGCGCAGGTAGCCGTGGTTGCCCGCTTCCAAACGCGCTTGCGCAAGCGCGGCGTCATGCCCCGTTGGCGACACAAAATTGACCGCTCCTCCGAGCGTGGTCGATCCATACGCCAGCGCATTCGCACCGCGATAAACCTCTACATATCGGGTCGCTAATGGCTCGATAGCCTGGAAGTCTGCCCCGCCGTCAGCCTGGTTGATCGGCACGCCGTCTTGAAGCAGTTTGATGCCGCGCAAATGGAACGTTCGCGCAAGGCCGGACCCGCGTATAGAAAGCCGCGCTTCCTCGGCGCCAAAACGCGGCTGCACGAACACGCCGGGAGAATAACCCAAAAGATCTTGCACGGTGGTCGCGCGAGCGCGCTTGACCGTTTCACTATCGACAATATTCGCTCCGCCGGGAATTTGGCGCAAGCGTTCTCTTGCCTCTTCTAAGTCAGGAACGGTAAGCGACTGGCCGAAGTGCTCATCGGTCACGATCACCTCGGCAAGCGGCTCGGCGTCTTGGTTTGATGCGGCAAAAACTTGCGCCGGCATCAACAGAAGACAAGATAAGACAACCCACAAACGCATAGTTTTTCTCCAATTCATTTTGATTGAATTGCGCAGGGCAAATTAGAGAGAACCGTGGGGAGGAAACTAAGCTATCGGGACTTTATCGGGCGGATCTAAAGATACATAGACGCGGGATGCCGCAAAACAAAAGGCTAAGTTTACCGCAGGTTCCGAATCGATATGGTCAGGCTCGGCAAGAGGTAAATGCGGCAGCAGCCTAGAGGTCAGCGTATACCCTGTTTCTTGGCCGTCGCCCCGGCAGTGAGCCTCGGAAAGCGCGCTGATGCGGACCTCGATAGGCTGCGTTTGCTGATCCTCCAGATGAGAGGCCGCCTGACGCGGGGTTCGTTGCGTTTCTGGAAAGCAGCAACAGCGCAATCGACACTGCTCTGCGGTACGACAGGCGCAATCGTGATGCGCGCAAGGAAAATCGGCCTGCGCAACCAGCTTAGTCCGGGGGGCGATTAAATCAAATGAAACAACCGGCGCCGGTGTAGCGCTCAACGCATACCAAACAGCAATAATCAGATAACGGAATCGAATCATGACTAGATGGCGTCTAATTATTCGTGCTTTTCGATGTGATCGATTATTTCACGCTTAAAAGTGGCACTGCCGGATGGCCAGCCAATCACGACCGCATCCGGACTATCTTCAACCAACCGCCCGTTCACGCGGCCTCCCACTTTCAAATGCAAGGTGACCGAGGGTCCCGACAGCGTATCTAAAGGAGATACGCGCGGCGCTGAGGCCCTACCCACACTTCCCGTCGACAATTCAAACGGCTCGCCGTCTCTCATCGCGCTAAAAAACTTCAGAATGTGAGTAACGGAGGCTGTAGGAATCGAATGCCCGACGCCTTTCGCCTCGTGAGCGATAACTTGATAGCCCGCGTCTCGCAGCGCTCGGACGTTAGGTTCATGCTGGCCGGCAAAAAGCGGATCGACGGAGCCGGTCGCGATATAGAACCGCGCTGATTGCGAACTCGAAGCTGCAACAGGCGAGGGAAAATCTCCCCCATTCAGGACGGCCACGGTATGCGCAAAAGAAGGATGCCGCATGGCAAACCGATAGGCGAACATCGCTCCCCTTGAGAACCCGCACAAAAGTACCCGCTTGCGGTCGATGGGATTGTGGCGATGCACTTCATCCACAATTTTTATCAAACGCTCGTCTTCACCGCGTTCCTGCAAATCATAGTAGCCTTCAAAGTGCGGAGCCAAAAGAATGAAACCTTCTTTATCCGCATAATTCTTCCACATGACGAAATCGCCGGTGCCGCTGGACATAGACCCGTGGATAAAAATAAAGAGCGGACATGGCCCGGAGCAAACACCGCTAGTAGGCGCGTACAGGTAATACTCTTGGGTGGAGTCAAAGCGAGCGTGCTCCAAGAAGTCAGCGGGATCTTCATCCTGCGCAAACGCCGAAGTCATGCACAGTACCGCGCTGACCCCTACAAGAACGACAGCGAATCGCTTGAGCCACTTATGATCAACCATCGATTTCACTGATATCGGCGCGTCTGAACACCATCTGCGGCCCGTTGTCGATCATCCGCGAGGCCTACCACCGCGTGGGCCGGTAATCTTTCAAGAATTGGCCCCACACATGTTGGCCGGTCAAAACCCCCGAAAAGATGGGGTCGCAAATCCTCGCCGCGGCATCGACGTGATCCAGCGGCGGGTGAAAATCGTGCGCCGCGCGCTTTCGCTCGGCCAGCTCAATAGGATCTTCATCGGTAATCCATCCCGTATCCACGCTATTCATGTGGATGCCGTCTTTGATGTAATCCTCGGCTGAGGTGCGCGTCATCATGTTAAGCGCCGCTTTTGCCATATTTGTATGGGGGTGCTTGTCGGTCTTGCACACGCGATAAAACTGCCCTTCCATGGCCGAGACATTGACGATCTGCTTATCGCGCGATGGGTGCCGCAGCATCAACGCTTTCAGTCGCGCGTTCAGGATAAAGGGCGCGACCGCATTCACTAACTGCACCTCAAGCAGCTCGATGGCCGACACTTCGGCAAGAGGCAGCCGCCAGCTATTATGCTTGCGCAGATCGATTTGCTGCAAATCAGCATCCAGCTGGCCGGCCGGAAAAAGCTGCTGACTCTTCACTGATTCTTCTTCAAGCAGCGGGATCTGTGAAAGCGCCGCCGAGTGCTGCAGCCCGAATGCCGACAGGGTCCGGCCGTTGTGCGCAGGCGCTCGTCTCTGACCGAGCAAAGCTTCATGGTTTGCCAGTACACGGTAAGCCTCGACAGGCAGCGCCTCTAAAGGCTGCATTTCCGCATCCATAAGGTGTTGATAGAAACCCGGCGGGCGCCTGACCGTCTGGCAGGCGTTATTGAGAATAAAATCCAGGCGGTCAAAGGCGGTCTTTAGATGCGCGGCAAAAATTTCGACGCTCGGCGTATGGCGCAGGTCAAGCCCGTACACGTGCAAGCGCTCGCCCCAGCGCTTGAAATCCGGCTCTTTGGCATAGCGCGCAACCGCATCCTTTGGAAATCGGGTTACCGCGATCACCTGCGCTCCGGCGCGCAGCAGCATGATGACCGCTTGGTAGCCGATTTTCACGCGAGCCCCTGTCACCAGCGCAACGCGCCCGGAAAGATCCGCCGTTTGATGGCGTTTTTGCCAGTTAAACTCAGCGCATGATGGACAGAGTGAATCATAAAAAAAATGCACCTGCCGATAGGGATGCTTGCAGATATAACAATCCTTCGGCTCAAGCAATTCTTCTGGATTTTCTTCTGGATTCGCCACCTGCGGCTGAGGCGTGGCAGCCGTTATGGCAGCCGACGGCAATGGAGTTGGGTACACCATCTGCAGCCGCTGCCGACGAATCCCCGTCGTATCCAGTTTGCGCTGATCAGCCGCGCGGAGCGTGCTGCGCTGTTCTCGCCGCTTGCCCCGTAGCGCCCGCCACAGCACTTCTTGATCCGCGCGCTCAGGTTTAGACGCTCGGCCTGCCGCGGTGAGCAGCCGCACCATCACCTCATGCGGCAGCTCGGCCAATAAGCCGCGATCCGCCCCAATCGCCTCCAAAAGCTCGATGCTGCCCGCCACGCGTTCCACGAAAATCTTAGGATTCATCGGTGGCTGGTTAGCGCCCATTGCCGACGCCGCTTGCTCGTCACTCATTAAGATTGTTCCTATTCATCTTCTCTGTGAGGTACGTAGAATAGCCGCCTACTACCCACATCGTCAATCGAGCATCGCAACACGCGTACAACGATGGTCAACTGCGGACGGCTTGGTAAAGCGTGACGGTGCCGAACATGAAGGAACGCATACGCACCTGTGAAAAACCCGCATCGGTCAGCTTCTTGGTGAAGTCGCGCGCCTTCAGAAAACGCTTGGCTGAGTCGGGCAAGTACGGAATCGGATAGTCTTTGCCGAACAAAAAAGCGCCGTATAACCCGGCGAAGATCATCAGGTACCAACGAAAGAACACATCGAGCGGCCACTGCTCCGGCTCCGTGAGATCGAGAAAACGGATCTCTCCCCCTTGATGAAGCGACTGCCGGATGCCCACCAGAATACGATCGATACGTTCATAAAGATTGCGCAACACGAATCCGGAAACGACGCAATCGAAACGCTCGCTCCCCATAGGCAGGTCTTCGGCGCATCTGCGCACGAGCCGCAACGTTCCGGCAGCGGGACCTATGCGTCGGCGATGCTTGGAGGCGGCCACTTCCAGCATCTGCGCGGAGAAATCCAGCCCGACCACTCCACCCGTTGGGCCGACACGATCCAGCGCATCGAGCGTGAGATCCCCGGTGCCGCATCCAATATCCAGCACACGCATGCCCGGACGAATATCGGCAAGCGCTGCGGCTCGCCAGCGCTGCGCCTGCCCGAAACCGGTCAATAGCGTGAATGTATCGTAGCGCCGCGCCATGCGGTCGAACATGCTCTCGATGTAGGCGGCGTTTGGCTGCGCGGGAGAATCAAAGTTAACAGGCAGCCGCGAAGAAAAGCGCTTCCTTTGCTGGAAATATGCCCGAAAAATCATAACTCACATCGTACCAAATCCTGCCTACAGGGTGCACCGGAAAAAGGTCCAATAGCCGTCCACCAACGTTTAAGCTACATTAGAGTCTGAACTCACGAACCGCTTGCAATGGAGGGTTGTATGGCTAAACGCCTCTTCGATGCCGTCGTTATCGGCGCAGGGCCTTCCGGTTCAACGGCAGCGCGGCTGCTCGCCCGTTCGGGATGGCGTGTCCTTCTAACCGACCGCAACCCAGCCGGGGCTGGCCGCGTGTGCGGCGGCTTCCTGGGCCCCGAGGCAAGGCTGCTCTGGAAGCACATCTCGGCATCGAATCGGAATACGGCGCGATGCCTATGTTTGCGGTAAGCCGGTTTCTGGCTTCCGGGCCTAAAGGCTCGCGCGTGGATGTGCCGCTGCCGGCGGGCGGCGGCTTTGCCGTTGACCGCGCGGCGTTCGACAACTGGCTGTGTGAAAAAGCAAGACAAGCCGGCGTGGAAGTGCGGCGGCCTGTCTTAGCATCCGGCGCGCAACAAACGGCCAACGTCTTTCGCCTCACGCTGCGAGAAAAAGATCGCGACGAATCCGTGCATGCCCGCGTGCTGATCAATGCGACCGGCCGCAGGAACGCAGTTTCGCTAAAGCCCACTATAGAACCGTTTTTCGGCTGCCGCACGGTTTACCAAAACGTAAACGGCCTCGAGAAACATGTGGCGCTGCACTTCGTGCGCCAGGGCCACGTAGGCTTTAACCGGATCGATGACCGACGGGTCGCCATGTGCCTTTACGTTCGGCGGGACCGTTTGCGCGCCGCCACAGGACGCCTCGACGCCATGATGGAACAGCTAGCCGGCGAGAATGCCGCGATCGGCGGCCACCTGCGCGCCGCTGGGCGCACCGCTCCATGGGTCAGCTGCTTGGCCCAGCCGGACCATCGCGAAATTTTCCGGCGTGATGGCATCTATCAAGTGGGAGACGCCGTCACCATGCTCAACCCCGTGCTCGGCGGCGGCATAACAGCCGCGATGATCTCAGCTGTGCTCCTAACCGAAGAGCTCGTTAACGGGACCGCCCAAAGCCTCGCGCAAGAAGTCGTCGCTCGCCGCTACGCCGCTCGCTGGCAGCGCTTGCTAGCCGCGCGCGTTCGGCTGGGGCGAGTGCTGGGATGGTGCGAAAATTCCGTTTCCATCGGCGAAGGCATCCTAAGCGTTTGCGGCGCGTTCCCCGGGCTACTCCAAAACCTGGTCAGCTTCTCAAGGCCAACGCTGCAGAAAAAAGCGGTCGCTGCATGAACATCGCAGCGCTTTTAGGAATCGGAACGGCAACCCCGCGAAATACCATCTCGCAGCAGGATGCGGCTTTGATGGCCGCCGGCGTTTGCGCCTTCACGAACGCCCGCAAACGCGCGCTGAGCGCGGTCTACCGGCGCACCCAGGTCCAATCACGCGGCAGCGTGCTGCTCGAATCTCCCAACGGTTGCAGTACTCACCAGGCCTTCTTCGCGCCTGCAACCAAAGCCGGCCAGCGAGGCCCGACGACAGAATCACGCCTCCAGCGCTATGCCGCAGACGCCCCTTCGTTAGCGATCGCGGCCTGCGTCCAGGCGTGTGAACGCGCCGCGGTGTCCGCGCGCTCCATCACGCAACTGGTGACGGTGTCCTGCACGGGGTTTATGGCTCCAGGCATCGACATTCGGCTGATCAAACACTTGGGCATAGACGCAGGCGTGGGCCGCACGCACATCGGCTTCATGGGTTGCCACGGCGCGCTGAATGGTCTACGCGTAGCCAAAGCGCTGGCGGAATCGTCTCAAAAAGAACGCGTGCTCTTGTGCGCCGTTGAGTTGTGCAGCCTGCATTTTCAGTACGGCTGGGACGATAACGCGCTGATCGCCAACGCGCTCTTTGCTGATGGAGCGGCCGCCGCGGTTATCGCTTTGCGCGAAGCGCCCGCCGCCAAAACGCTGATGTTGAGCGCCAGCGGCTCCAGCGTTATTCCTGATTCCGAAGAGGCTATGGGCTGGCGCATCGGCGATCACGGGTTCGAAATGCGACTGGCCGCGTCCGTGCCGGGGCTGATCCGCCGCCATCTCAGGTCGTGGACGGAACAATGGCTCGGTCGGCAAGGGCTGCAGCTAAACGGTATGGCATCGTGGGCTGTGCATCCCGGCGGGCCTAAGATTCTCGACAGCGTCGCTTCAGCGCTTGAACTGCCCGATCATGCACTCGCTATCTCTCGGGAAGTTCTCGCCCAGCACGGCAATATGTCCTCGCCGACCGTGTTGTTTATTCTCGAAAAACTGCTCCGGCAAGACGCGCCACGCCCTATCGTTGCGATGGCCTTTGGCCCAGGTCTATCGATCGAAGCGTGTCTGATCCACTAAAAACACCCAGAGAAGATTCTGAATCCACTTCAATCACCCTCGGCGCGCCGAACGTCCGAATCAGATCCGCATAACGGCGACCCGTCTCACTGTACGAGCCCTGTACTATTTTTTCCAAAGCAGCACGGTTAAGCGTTGCGACAAATTCCCGATAGGACAAGCGCTCCAGTTGCGGCGAGTAATCCAGGTAGTCAAAAAAATAGGTCGTCCAAAACGGGGAAACATACTGACATGCCCTTAACTCCACTTCACCTCATAGCTGACACTACGGCCCCGGGCCGGATTCTGGGTAAGCAGCCCCTTCTCCAGCAACTCTGAGATTTCCCGGAACGCCGTGGCTCGGCTCACCTTTGCCATTGCCACATATTTCCGGGTGGTCAGCCCTCCTTGAAAACCGCCTTTGCCGACATCCAGCAGCCGGTTGAGCACTTTTCGCTGACGGGCGTTTAAGTCGACCTGACTGTGCCGCTGCCAAAACGTGGCCTTGGACAACACATCGGCGATGAGCCGCTCGGCGTGCTCGACCGCTCGAGTGTAACACCCCAGGTACCACTGTAGCCAAGGTGTTACGTCCCCATCGCCTTTTTGACTGGCCTCAAGCACTCGGTAGTAGGCGTTACGCTCTTCCATGATCTGAGATGACAGGCTGTAGTAGCGTGTCGGCTGGCGCTCATCCTGCGCCAAGGCCATCTCCGTCAAGGCGCGAGCAAGCCGTCCATTGCCGTCTTCAAACGGATGGATGGTCACAAAGTACACATGCGCTAAACCGGATCGCAGCAGCCCGTCTTCGCGCGTGGCGCTGGCTTTCCACCATGCGAGAAATTGTTTTATCTCCTTCTCAATGCGGTTCCCCGGCGGCGCTTCATAATGCACCCGCTCCCGTCCCACTGCACCGGAAACCACCTGCATCGGCTGCTCGAGCCCGCGCCACTGTCCTGTGCGGATCTTGCGCAAGCTGGAATACCCAGTCGGGAACAACGCCGCCTGCCAGCGCTTGAGTTTGGCTCCGGTGAGCGGGTTCTCATAGTGCTGAGTGGCATCCAGCAGCACCTCCACCAACCCGTCCACGGACCGATTGGCAGGCGCAAACCCCACTACAGGCAGTCCTAGATGCCGTGCGACGGATGACCGCACCGAGTCTCGATTGAGCCGCTCCCCTTCAATCGCCGATGTGGTGAGGGCCTCTTCAGTCAAGATATCGGCTTGCGCCTCACGGTTGAGCTTGAACCCAAGGCTTGCTACCTTGGTGAGGAGTTTGCCTTGCGCAAGCCGTGCCTGACTGACCAGCGGCAATAAAGACTCACTGCTCCAGCTTAGCTTAGGCCACTGCTTCTGCTGCCAAATGTAGGTCATAATCGCCTCACTAATTGCTTCATATTATGAAGCAATTATGCCAGAAAACCCCTTAAAGATACAAGGGGCTTTCTTCGTAATACCCTGAAACAAGCGGGTAGGCCAAGGGTAGCCTGGAATCTGCGGCTTGCTAATTTGTCCCAGGCTGCAACAACTCTTTCTCATCGAAATTGAAATCCATGAGCGACATCTCGAAATCTTTAGGTGTTAGATCGGCTGCCATGTAATTATTGTTTCCCAAAACGCAGACGTAATAGGCAATATTGCGCCCCTTGTCGCTCCAATAAAACATGACATTGTGAACGCCTTTCTTGAAAACCCCTCCATGACGCATGTTAGGTCTGCCATGGTACTCACCTTTATACGTGAAAGCACTGACCTTGTTGCTGCCGCAGCCTGGAAATATCCCACCCTGGCTGTCGTATAAATAAACATACATTGAGGTCAAATCAAGTTCATCCGCATGTACCCTGAACGATACCAATAATGTGTTGACAGCTGTTTCATCACCGTGCTTGGTTTGCCATCCGTACTGTTTGCCGGGTCTCATGGAAATAATTTCTATTAATTCCCCCGCCTGCGGCTCGGCATAGGCAGTCATGCAGAACCTAAGCGATAAGAGGACTCCGGACAGTACCCATATTGCTGTTCTGTGCATCACTAGCTCCGATCGCACCACAGCCGCTGCTGGGTCGCTTACTCCAAACGGCTGCTCGATTCTTGCGAGCCACCTGAACCAGAACCCATGCCCGCCTTATTCAATTTTTCAAGCTCAACCCAACGCTCTCTATCCTCATTTCGCTTATCCGCCATACCAAGCTTGCCGTAGGCATGCGCGCGATTCTTAAGTGCGCCCACATGATTCGGATCCTTTCCCAATACCTGCGTATTATCCTCGATGGCCTCGGTATACTTTCCTTGTTGTATATATAAGTAGCCCCGATTATACGGATACTGGGTATTCGTGGGATCGATTTCCGCGGCACGGCTATAATCTTTAATGGCCTCTTCGATCTGATTCAGTTTGACGCGTGAAGCCGCACGTCTGGCATAGTAGTTATCCTCATTTATGCTAAGGTCGATCGCTTGAGTATAGGCATCCACCGCCCCTTGAAAATCCGTCAGCAATTCCTTAAGCCGTCCCATTTCATAATGGACATCATGATCTTGTGGAATTAACGCAATGGCCTTTTTTAAGTCTTGCTCAGACAGAGCATACTCACCCTGTTTAATGTAGATACGCGCACGGTGATAATAAGCATTGCCGTACTTAGGATGAATTTCGATGGCGTCGCTAAAAGCCTTGAGCGCGCGATCTAAGTCCTTAATCTGGAAACGCAATAGTCTTGCATAATCGTAACGCGCCTCGGCGTGTTTCGGATCCGCCTCTATCGCCTTCAATAAATATTGCTCCGCAATGTCGTTTTTACCGCAAGCCTTGGCGACCTCGGCCAATTTCATCGGTATATTAGCGGAACCCGGATACGCCTGCATGGCTCTCACGGCCGGCTGCTCAATCTCCTCCCAGACTTCCGGCTGAAGGCAATAAGCTTCTTCTGCCTCTTTCGCAGACCGCGCAATCTCGCGATGCGCCAATGGCAGGAGTAACGGCACAGCACTCCGGGTTGAGGCCTGTGCAGCTTGCTCCCTGGCAAATGTAAGCATGGATTCTGCATCTCCATGCCACTTAGGCATCAGATAGCACAACTTTGCATAGTACGCTTCGTAGAAATCCGGATCCTGTTCGATGGCCCGCTTGAAAGCGGCATCCATATGCTCGAAGCTCTCATTTCTGGCAGCCTGTATGCGGTTTTCATACTCTGCTTGGAGCACATTCAACTCCTGCGTATAAGCATCATATCTCTCTGAGCCTTCATCTGCTTGAAGCGCCACGGTGAGAAGCCGAGTGCCCCACTCACCATTCTGCTGAGCCAGAGCGTTCGTCTTTTGCTTGAATATTTCTTCTATCTGCTCCTTCTCCAAGGGGCTTGCCTCCTTCAACACTGTCAGCGCTTTATCGCGCTCCTGCCGAAGGGTTTCAATCGCTTCGACAAACACCATTACTTTATTCGCATGGCTTATCGAAGCCTCAACGTACTCCGGCATTCCCGGATATTTCTGTGCAATTTGCCGACTGATTTGATTAGCTCTTTCCTGGATAGCTTGCATCTTCTCGGTGAACTGATTCTGTAGCTCGGGTGTCATCTCTTCGAGACCTTCAAACATCGCAAACGCATCTTGCTGCTCCTGTGCCATAGCAGCCATCACTTCCTGACCGAACGCGTTCATGTCCTGCTCGGATAGGCCATAATCCTCTGGCTTAACGCCAACCATAATTTCTTGCCAATCAGTGCGTTGAGCATCGAATGTCTCTTGATGACGTGCGTTTAACTCATTCGATGCCTGTTCATACCAAGCGTTGACGGCGTCCAGCTTGTCCTGGTCACTGCCAAGACCGATGTAAACCCACATCATACGCAGGTGAGCAACGGCATTCTGTGGATCTAAAGTGATCGCTTTTTCCAAGTCTTGCTTGGCCAGCTTAAGCCGCTCTTTAAAGGAGTCCCAGTTTTCTTCCTTAACTTTCGAGGCAAAATCACTTCCTCGGGACTCCCAAGCATAAAAGGTATAAAAAGCCCCCCTTGCTGTATGAGCAAGCGAACTGTCCGGCGCATGGTTGATCCACTCATCAAAGACGCGCAGCCTCTCTACTTTTATCCCTTCCTCCGTTTCAGAATCATAAGCCCAGTAGCGAATGATGCTGCCCGCCTCAAGAAATCCGTTACGGGTGCGTACGTGCTTGATGGCTGAATCGGATAAATAGGCCTCAACCTGATGGTATTCGCCGCTCTCCAGATGCTGCCACAGCTGGCGTGCGGTCTGCTCGTAGCGAACCTCAGCCTCAGCCGCGTTCACCACCTGCGCAAACAGTACTATGCAGAACAGCTTCACCCATGTTGATCGAATCATTTTTCTTCCTTCGGTAGCCCAACGCAAATGCACGGGACACATGGCTTTAAATACCGATTAAAACTATACCTTATGTTATCTAAATAAAGCAGTAACACTGCCAAGAGCTCCGCAACTTTTCCGGACTTCTTTCAAAGGTAAAAAATGGGGTGAGTCACTGGACGACGTTAGAACCGAGCAGAAGGCAATTTGGGGCCTATTTCTGCGTAAGTATCAATCTGTGATGCGTTTTCGAGATGGTAACAAGGGCTTGCTCGACTCGTCCGGTTGGACTTTGAGACAGGCTCCCAGAACGCCGATGTGCAAAAGCAGCGCGTGTATGAATACGGCAACCCCCAGCATCTCAAGAAGCTCCTCGATGATACCCATCGCGGCAACGGCGCCATCCATCCGCCCGGTCTTCGAGAGGTAGTTGCCGCTGATCAGCTCCATTCCCAATGCACCGCTCAAGTACAGCGTCGCGGCAGCTAGAAAGAGATTACGGGTTTTCGGCGCAAGACCCTTAAAAAACTTCACGCACAAAACAGCCCCCAGCAGCAAAGCCGTTGAATAAGGTATCACCCAGCCGTAATAGAATACTCCCGTGAACCGAAAGTGCTGTAAGGCCTCATTCCATGGCTCGTGTAAAGAAATCGCTTCATCCAAGGAAAGGAAGACAAACAATACAGACAAGAGGCTCCAATGAGCCGCGCCGCGCTGTTTGGCCCTGCCGGTCTGTGCCGCGATGACGGCAAGCAAGAAGGCCGCTATGAGCAAGGTGGCTGAGGCATACCACGTAGGCAGGTTGCGTTCGCGGTTCATGTCAAACAACGGGATGAGCCCCAGCCCGTAATCATAGCCAAAGCCGTATTCCACCACCGCTCCTACCACGGCGGCAAACGTCAAACCTGCGATGATGACAAGCAGGCTGCGGGTCACCTTCCAAGCGGGGATCAGAAGCGGCGAGTCGTGGGGATCCATTATTTTTATTATGGCATATACTCTGTGATCCTCAATACTATTGTTAGGGTCAACACCTTAGACATAGGCAAAGAAAAATTTACGGCAATTTGCCGTAAACCCGTAGAAAATTTGGGGTGAGCCAGTGGACGATGTTGGAACCGGCTCGGAGGAGGCTTGGCGGATATTTCTGCGCGAGTTCAAGCTCTGGTGCGTCGCGATCGGTTCCGGCGCCTAATCTTCGGCAAACTGTGGAGCAGAAGCGCGAACTGAGCCTTGCTCATTTTCCCCGAAGCTATTGCCAGCATGGCATCCTTCAGCCGCTCTTTAGGATCGGAGAGGCTAATGCCGTTCAGTTCAAGAAAAACCAAGCCGCAAACCAAAGCAGCACGCTTATTCCCATCTACGAACGGCTGATTTTGGCAAATATGATAGGTGTAAGCCGCAGCCATCGCGTATAAATCAGGATGCAGCCATTCACCGGCAAATGACGCCTGCGGCTGCGCTAATGCCGACTGCAGTAGCCCGAAATCCCTGACACCATCCTTCCCTCCGTACCGAACGATCTGGTCGGAGTGAATTTCAATCACCTCAGAGAGCGTCAAGAATACCGGTTTAGACACAGCTCCACTACTGCGCCAACCGCTTCAGTGTCTTCCCGTGCCGGCGATTGATGGCTTCCAGCGCCGAGCGAACGCGGCTTTGCCGCTTGCCGTCGCGGACGGGTGAGATAATGAGATGCACCCCGTCGGTCGTGATCTCCAACGGAGTTTTGATCGTAATCCGCAATAGCTCAAGAACCGGCTTCTCGATCACAAGCGCTGCGCTGTTGCCGTGCTGTGTCAAATGCTTGACCATCTAACCGACCTCCTCATGTTACGTTGATACTATGTAGTAACAGTATATCATCCGTGCGCAGCGCGCTGCAAGCGCACGGAAAGCGAAAAGAGTGGGGTGGGCGAGCGGACGATCTTAGAATCGCCTCCGAAGTGGCGTGGAGCTTATTCCTGCGCGAGTTCAAGCTCTGGTGCGCTTCTGAGATGACGGAAAGGAGGCTTCTTCCACCAACTCGAACGCCCTACGGGTCGCTTCAAAACGGTCGGCACAGATGATTCCCGCCTTTTGGAGCGCGTCACTGAGTAGGTCATGGTACTTCGACCTGAGCATCGTCACTTCCTGTCGGGCCTGCCACTCATCTTGCGGAAGAGACTCTTCAAGTCTGACTAAGTCAACGTAGATTCGCGCGGCTTCCAGCGGTGTCATAGCTCTTTTTTCGCAATTCGCAAGGCAATACGAGTCACGTGATCTCGATCTTTATATTTGATATCCGCTGCTTTTCAGCGCATCCGCGAACAGGTTATGGGCCTCGACTCGCTGCTCCTCGAGTTTCTGCAACTCATGGCGGTCGCTCGTGCGCTCAATCCGCTCATTAGACCATTTATATTGGTTGAGCCAATCCTAGATATAAAAGAACAGAATATATCGGCCAAACAATAACATCGTACAAAAGGGTAAATGGCAGCGCAAGAATGCGAAACAAATATGCTCTCTTAGGCGTCTTGTATTCGTCTGTTTGAAGAAGGGCCATTTTTGGCCTTTCGTCTTCTTTGGTACTGGGAACATACCAATAGTCCCGTTGACTCATAACAAAACCTTACCGAAGGATTGAATCGTTGACTCATAATTGATGTTACCGAGCGAGCTGTTTGATTTTGATGATTTTAGCATCGATAGCTTTGCGTAGTTGGAAGGGATTGA
>Ga0247727_10002685_pt1 | contig 40332 bp, 45 predicted proteins | sample WisWelCaveWW1625_FD_202498 | JGI IMG/M metagenome (GOLD analysis project Ga0247727, IMG submission 202498) | Biofilm microbial communities from Wishing Well Cave, Virginia, United States - WW16-25 | ecosystem: Environmental > Aquatic > Deep subsurface > Groundwater > Cave microbial mat | place... | reverse complement strand
GGTTGAAATATTGCGCGAAAGGTTCCCTGATGTCGATGAAGGAGTGTTAAATTTACCTCCCATCAGATTGGAATCATTACTTGACCAAAGCCTTTACCATGGATACGATGTACCCAAATCGCCCAGTCTAAGAAACGAAAGAAAATATTGTTAATCCTAAAAAGTTCACTTATAACTTCACTGCAAAGTTGTACCACAAAAACGACATTTTAAAGCGCCCTTTTTGATCCGTTCTTTACAGCTTGGACACTCAAAACATCTATCTTCTTCCCGATATTTGTATCCCGCAAAAAATGTAACTGCTAATCCAATTAAAAGGCTTATCAAACCACCGCCCGCGAAACCACCCAAGATAAATACCGCTCCAACGCACTGAATCAACACCAAACACTCTTCATGTTTTCACCTCTACAAAATATTTTACTTCTCCCCACTAAGAAATTTTTCTTCAATTTCTTTGGCATATATAGAATTAAGCCGTCTTAATTGCTCCCACTCTTTAATAATCTCCTGATTATATTTTTCAGCAGAAAGATAATCCCCAGCTTGCTGAGACAATTTTCTTTTCTTAGCGTAAGCAACAGCTAAAAGGGAATGAGCAACATCAAGATTAGGGTTTAAATCTAATTCCTTTTTTGCATATACAATTTGTTGATCATAGTCCTCTAAAGCTAAATATACGGTGGCAATCGCTTGATAAACACCCGAAAGATTTGCATTAATTTCTGCCGCTTTATTTAAATACCTAATGGCCGATTGATAATCACCTTGATCCCGATAAGAAATTCCCATCAAGGCATACTTTTCTGCAGCGTCATTCATGTTCGACAAAGAAGAATCCGTTGGCTGGCCATATCCAACGGCAATTCGTCTTAACTCGACACCTTGCGATGAGACTACCGTTACATCAGAAAAATAATTATCTTGAGTAACCTGTGCCACAATTTTTCCTTTTTCAGAATCATAGACACCATCTATCTGGCCTTTTGAATCTACAACACCATGTTTCATTTCCTCCCGAAAAGTAGACATCACACTTTTTGTTACATTTTGGGCCCGGGAAGATCTGCTGACCAATCGCATCCATTCAAAGAAATCACTGCCGCCAATACAAAAAAATAAATTCCTTCTCTCATATCAGTTTACCCCTATTTCCCTTTGAACCGCTTGAACTAAAGGCGCAATCGTCTCCTCCGAGAAATCAAATTTTATTCCCGCGGCCTGGTAGAGTTCGGGAAGTGAACGTGAACCGCCCAGGGACAATCCCTTTTGGTAAGCGGCTAACGCGGCAGGCTTATCCTTTTGGGCGTTGACCCAGATCTGCAAAGCGCCCAACTGCGCGATGGCGTATTCAATATAATAAAACGGCACTTCAAAAATATGCAGCTGGCGATGCCAAAGGTTTTTATGAAATTCCTCCAACCCCGACCAGTCAATAAAATTCCCACCGAAACGCTCGCGGATCGACAGCCACATTTGATTTCTTTGAGCTGGAGTGTGATTGGGGTTTTCATAAATCCAGTGCTGAAAACAATCAATGGTCGCCACCCACACCAGGGTTCCAACGATGTCTCCAAAGTGATTTTGATTGGAACGTTTGACCTCTTGAGGCGAATAAAAAATATCAATGTGCTCTCCACCTAAAAGTTCCATGGCCATGGAGGCGACTTCATTAAACTCCATGGGGCCATGACGATATTCAAATAATGTCTCATGGGCGCAGGCCAGGGCATGAAAGGCATGTCCACCTTCGTGCAGAAGAGTGCGCACATCGCCATCAAGTCCGACGGCATTCATAAAGATAAATGGTTTACGTGCTTCAGCCAAGGTCGACTGATAACCGCCCGGCGCTTTACCTTTACGGCTGGCTAAATCCAGCAATCCCAGCTTTTTCATCTCCTGGAATTGTTCGCCTAACTTAGGATCCGTTTTTATAAACATTTCCCCGACTCCACCAATTAATCTCTGAACATCTTCAAACGGCCGTAAAGGAGGCTGACCCAATGGATCCACCTCCAAATCCCACGGACGCACAGCGGACAACTTCATCCCAGCCCGACGTTGTTCTAATATTTCCTTCCACAACGGAATAACCACTTTCTCAACCGCCGCGTGATATTTTCGGCAATCACCTGGAGTATAATCAAACCGATGATACACCCGGAATTGATAATCTCGAAAATTATTAAAACCAGTGTTAACGGCGATTTGATGGCGCAGCCCAAGCATCTGGTCAAATATTTCATCTAGTTTAGTTTTATCCTGCAATCGTCGCTGGCCGGTGGCGCGCCAGGCCGCCTCCCGAAGGTCACGGTTGGAATCCAAAAGATACTTGGCCATCTCGGGCAAGGTATGTTCCATGCCGTTAAAGATAACCGTCATCGTCCCGCAAAGGGTTTGATATTCCTGGGAAAGCAGCGCCACCTTCGTTTGCAAAGGCACATTTTCTTTTCGAAAAATATCCGTATCGCTTTGAAGGCCGCGATGATAAACGGCAAAACGATTCTTATCCAGAGGAAATTTTTTAACGATCTCCAAATATTTATGATTCAATTTATCATCGAGAGGTTTGATGGCGGGCACGACGTTCTCAATGAAATGCTGATAATCTTTCGCGCGCTGTTGATCATCGGTCTGGCAGGTCATGCGTATATACAGAACAGAACCTTCCTGATCCAGCGCCGCCTGCAATTCGGATCTATCGTTTAACCATTGTTCCAATTCTTTGGCTGAATTAATGGAACGTTGCAAAAGCTTTTCAAAAAGGCCAACGACTTCCTGAGAATCCTTAAAATTAATTCCTTCGGGAACAAAAGAGCGCGGTTGATAGCGCGGCAGTTTATGAAAATCGGAAACCATAATGACCCTGTTCCACGCCCGAGGTGCTTCTGGAGAAACCATCAAACAACCTACGCGGTTTGCACGAATTTTTTACCGGTAAACCGCGTAGGTTTTCATGGGATTTTAAAATCGCGTGACTGATTCACCTCGGTGGTGAAATAGTTAACCTTTCATCGGATCTGGATATTTAAAATAATAATTCAGCCGCTCTTTGACTTTTGAGTTATCGACAATCTTATACTTTGCGGCTATTGTCTCGTCAAACTCGGGGGCGGGCAGACCTAAATTTTGAGCGGCTTTAATATAAAATTCTCTTCGGGTGGGATGCTTGTCCGAGCAGCCATTAAAGATCTCCCCTTGCACATCCTGCCGGATGATTTCTCTTAAGATACCCACCGCATCATCCCGATGAATAAAATTTACCCGGCTATTTCCGGAACCGATATTTCTTTGTCCCGCCAAAAATCTTCCCGGTTTACGATCATACCCATAAAGTCCGGCAAAGCGGACAATCGTCGAATAAAAAAACTTGCTGGACATCAAATCGTTCTCTGTGGCCAATAAAACTTCTGCCCTGGGGTCCACCGCAACGAACGTATCATGTTCACTGACCTCACGATTTGTATCCGGATAAACGGACGTGGAACTGGTAAGAATCACAAAACGAATCGGAGATTGGTGGACATGACCAATGACGGAATCGATCTGTTCTTTATAAAAATACGGATTAGCTAAATCCCGTTTAAACGGAATCGTGACGACCAGCACATCCGCTTTAAAAAACTCGTCGATATCTTCACCGTGAAGTTCGGGCCGGCAGGTAATAAGATAAGGTTCTATTTGCGCGTCTTTTAATTGATCAAATGTCTTGGTTGAGGTACCTGAACCTTTCACATGATAGCCATCTTCCAGCAGCATCTTGCCTAAAGGCAAGCCCACCCAACCGCAACCAAGAATACTAATGATTTTTGACGCCATTTATATTCTAACCCATTCCACCCCCGAGGTGAACATGTCGTAATCGACCAGAACACCTCGGGGGTGAGTTAGTCAGATGAAACAATACAAATATTTGCCTTGTTAGCTAATTGAACAACCTCTATCCGGTCAATAATCAACGTCTTTCCGGCCTCGATGGCCAGACAACCGGCTTTTACTTTGATCATATTTTTTATCGTTCGCGGGCCGATCACCGGGATATCAAATCGGTTGTCCTGTTTGGGTTTACTGACCTTCACAATAACCGCGCCCTGACGGGCAATACCACCGCCGCGCACAATCGCCCGGTCGGTCCCTTCCATGGCCTCAATAGCCACAATGGCCTTTTTTTTCACAATAACGGTCTGGCCGACATCCAATTCCCCCATCGCCTTGGCAATGCCGCGGCCAAAATCAATGTCCGCGAGTTCTTTTTCCGTGGGCCCGCGTTTGGTCAATGTCCCGCGTGGTGCCAAATAATTTTTTACTAAAAATGTCGAATCCAAAAGGGTCAGCCCTTCTTTTTTAAGTCTGTCGGCGACAGCGGCAAAAATCGTATCTGCTTTTCGATCACTCATCGCTGAGAATAATTCTTGAAACTCCTCGTCCAAATCAAACTTCGCGTCAAAGAGATTGTCCGGATTAACTTGTCCGGCCATGATCACATCGTGAACGCCTTCATTTCTAAAAATCTCAAAAAGTTTTTTAAGCTCTCCCGGACCAACCCAATAAAACCGGTCGACAAATAATCTTAAAAAAAAAGACGTGTCCCCTTTAATGCCAACGGCCACAATTTTAAAATCTTTTAATCTCGCCTGCCGGGCAAAGAGAAACGGAAATTTGCCGTTACCGGCTATTAAACCAAGAGTTTTTGAGGCTGACATAGATCGGATCGGATGACTTTTAAATTTCGGCCGCGTGGCCAAAATCTGTCTTTCCACCACACACGCCTCGTTTCGAGGCCTTAATAAATGAAATGAGATGTTCAATTTCCGGAAGCAGAGGAAACTCCTTTTTGACTCTCTCGATGGCATGAGTTTTAGAAAGTCCTGCGTAGAACAAAATCTTAAAAGCTTTGCGTAAAGCCGCGACGGTTTTTACTGGCATCTTGGCGCGTCTTAACCCAATAGAATTTAAACCATAAACCCTCGCGGGATGGCCGTCACAGGTGGAAAACGGAGGAATATCCTGAACCACTTTTGAACATCCCCCCACAATCGACATCGTTCCTAAGCGCACGAATTGATGAACCGCCGCGAGCCCGCCTAAGACCGCCATGTCTTCTAATGTCACATGCCCGGCGAGAGTTGCCACATTGGCCAGGACACAACCATGCCCCACCACGCAATCATGGGCGACATGAGAATACGCCATAAAAAGACAATCATTACCAATCGTGGTTTTGCCCCCCTCACCCGTGCCGGGATTGGCCGTTACATATTCACGAAAAATATTATTTTCTCCGATTTCAAGATATACTTTTTCCTCAGACTTAAATTTTCTATCCTGCGGTTCACTGCCAATCACCGTGCCGGTAAAAAATGAACAATTCTTCCCAACCGTGGTGCGGCCAGTCAACACGCAAAAACTTCCCACCTGAACCTGATCGCCTAAAACAACATGCTCGCCAATGGTCGAGTAGGCGCCGACACTAACGCCCTTGCCGAGTTTTGCCTTGGGATGCACAATAGCTGTGGAATGAATCGTCATATTAATCCAAATAATCCGCGCTGGTAAAAGAGAAAACCAAATCCGCTTCCGCAACCACACTCTCTCCAACCTTGGTGATCGCGTGAACCTGGGTTATTCTCGACTTGATGCGGACCACGTCTGCCTCAATAATCAATTGATCACCGGGGATAACGACCTTACGAAATTTTACATTATTGGCGGCCATAAAAAACGCCACCTGCCCAAAATGCTGTTGATGGGTTAAAACCGCCAACCCGCCGACCTGGGCCATGGCCTCAATCATTAAAACTCCCGGCATCACCGGTCGGGAAGGAAAATGTCCCTGAAAAAAATTGTCATTGATGGTGACATTCTTCATCCCGACAGCCCTTTTGCCCTGCTCCAACTCCACCACCCGGTCGACCAATAAAAACGGATAACGATGCGGCAGAATATTCATAATGCCGTTGATGTCTAGCTGATTCGCCGTATGAACATCGTAGCGTAACTGCGGCTTTTGGATTTTCAGCGCCTGTTTTAGAACATTGATTTCCTGCAATAAAATCAGATTAAGCCGATGTCCGCTTTTAACGGCAAAGGCATGTCCGCGGATAGGCATGCCCAGCAAATACAAATCGCCGATAAAATCCAAAATTTTATGCCGGGCAAATTCATTTTCAAAATGAACCTTATTCCCTTTTACGCCTTTGGGCCCGATGACCAGGGTATTTTTATAATTGGCCCCTTTGCCCAAACCCATCTTGCGCAATTCTTCTGCCTCGCTCTCTAAACAAAAAGTCCGACACAGGGCGATCTCTCGTTCAAAAATTTCCGGGTCAACGTGAACACTAAAAAACTGCGCCTTTAAATCCGGATGATCATAATCTAATGTATAGGAAACCTTGAAGCTGGAATCCGGCACGATATAAATGGCCGAACCATTACGTTCCACCCAAATTGGCTTTTTGATTTCAAGATATTGTCGATCTTGATCTTGTTCAACAATCCCGGTTTTTTTTAAAACTTTTAGAAATCCGATGCCGCTGCCATCCAAGCCCGGGACCTCATTGCTATTGATTTCAACAATCAAATTATCAATGCCCAGGCCGCATAAGACCGACATGAGATGTTCAACGGTGTGAATAACAGCGTCGCCAATACCAATTGACGTACAACGAGGGACTTTGGCCTGGATTAAAACATTCGCGACTTCGGCTTTGATGACCGGGGTTCCGGGAAGATCGACCCGGATAAAATTTATCCCCGTATTAACTTTGGCGGGTTTAAAACAAGCGCTTACCTTATTTCCCGTGTGAAGTCCAACACCTTCGAGCGAGATCTCTTTAGCAATCGTCCTCTGCTTCACTTTAATGACAGCCAATTATGATGCCGTTGATGTTTTGTGGGAATGCTCTGTCTGGGAAAGCCCATTCAACCTATTTTCTAACAATTCAATGCGCTCTTTTAATTCCTGAATTGTCTTAACATAATGCGGCAACCTTTGCAGGCTGGCATTAACCCGCTTGGCGATATCATGCGGTTTTGCCGGAGACCCCCAAACTTTAGTAAAAGCAGGGATGGATTTAGTGACCGCGGATTGTGAGGCGACAACCACACCTTCACCGATCGTCAAATGTCCGACAATCCCAGCCTGACCGGCGAGAACAACATTATTCCCCATGGTCACACTTCCAGAAATTCCCACCTGCGCGACAATGATACAATTTTCGCCAATAATAACATTGTGGCCAATCTGAACCAAGTTATCAATTTTAGTCCCGCGTCCGATAAAGGTTTTATCAAATCTGGCCCGGTCAATGGTGACATTCGCCCCAATTTCCACGTCATCTTCAATCACGACCGTTCCGACTTGCGGAATTTTTTCATAAGCGCCTTCGACATTGGTAAAACCGAATCCATCAGAACCAATCACGGCGCCACAGTGAATGACCACATGGTTACCGATGGTAATGCGTTCACGGATGGTGATATTTGGATAGATAAGACAATGTTTTCCAATCGTGGTTTGCCGGCCGATATACGTCCCGCTGTGAATTACGGTATGATCATCTATCGACGCGCCACTTTCCACAACGACGTATGGGCCGATATAAACATTCTTACCAAGTTTTACGTTTTTGGCAATAACCGCGGTAGGATGAATCCCTTTGAGATTCTGAGCGGGGTCATCGAAGATAAGCGAAACCACCTTGGCAAAGGCCAGAGAAGGATTTTCCGTGCGGATGATGGGCTTCGCTAATTTAGAAATATCAAGGGGCGTGATAATCGCTGATGCCTTTGTCTGACTAGCGAAAGAAAGATATTTGGGATTGGCCACAAAGGTCAAGTCCCCTTCCTTAGCCTCCCTGATGCCGCATAAACCAGTAATCACCAATCCGCCATCACCAACAACTTCTCCGTCAACGAGTCGGGCGATCTCGCCTAAGGTCTTCTGAAATGCGTGACCAATGTCATTTACCTTGACCGGCATATTTATCATTGAGTATCTTTAGGATCGGCGCGGTGATATCCATGGACGCATCCGCGTAGGCTAAAACTTTATCGTTAAAAATCAGATTATACTTTTCTTGAACGGCGTAATCTTTAATGGTCTTTTCAATTTCGCCGAGGATCTCACGGATTTTTTCATCGCGTTGTTTCTTTAAATCCGTCTGCTTCTGACGATCAAACTCCAAAAGCGCGGCCTTGTCGGCATCGATCTTCTCCATCATCTTGCTTTTCTCTTCGTCTTTCAAAAGAGACAACTTGTCATTGGTATCTTTGATCTCTTGCAATTTCTTATTATGCTCTTTTTCAAAAGCAGAATGTTTCTCTTCGAGTGTTTTATCGTATTCCTTGGTCTTCGTGTACTCGTCAAAAACCTTGCTCAAATCCACATAAGCTACTTTCATCGCGGCATTTTGAGCATACGCGCCACCAATGAAGGTACATGCGAATATAGTCGACAGAATAAAAACATTGATTTTTTTCACGACAGCCTCCTTTTAAAAACAATTGTTTAAAATCCACGACTTATACTGAAATAAAACTGCCCCTGACGCTCATCTTCCCCAGGCTCGTCATTGAGCGGGTACCCGTAATCCAGATTGACCGGCCCGATAGGGGTCTTAACTCTTAAACCAACACCCGTGCCGGATTTATACTCTCCGGAACCAAAATCTTCTATCGTTGACCAGACATTACCCGTGTCAAAGAAACCGGCCAGTTTAATAAAATCAATGACGGGGATAGTGAGTTCAATATTCCCGACTAAAAGGCTTTCACCGCCAATGGGGTCCTCGGTAAGCGAGTCCAGCGGACCGACCTTGCGTTCATTGTACCCGCGGATAGTATTAGCACCGCCGGCGAAATAACGCTCAAAAATAGGGACCGATTCGGAATCGCCATAGGCATCGGCAAAACCGGTTAACATTCGAAATTCAATCACCGCATTAAACTTTAACGGCACATAATAACTCGTCTTGGTATGAACTTTATAGAAATCTTTATCCGCTCCCAAAGGCCCGCCAGCGAATTCGGTTGTTCCGCTTAAGTACAACCCTTTGTTAGGACTGAACACATTGTCCCGCGTATCACGGGTCAAACGGAAATTAACCGCACTCACCGAATTCGTTCCTTCTTCCGCCGCTAACGCCGCTGAAACATTGGAATCAAGATTATCAACGGTGATTGTTTCAAAGGTATACCCGGTCGATGCCGACAGGTATTCCGAAAGCTCTTTGCCCAAACGGATCCCGCCGCCGACCCGTTCCTCATCATAGGCGTAACCGATGTCTCGTTCCTTTAATCTCTGCGAACGGTACACATCAAACCCGCCGGCAATCGGATGATCAAATAACCAAGGCTCAGTAAAACTAAGTTTTAGATTGCTGCGCACTGACCCGACCTCTGCGCGGAACAAAAGATTTTGTCCGCCGCCGGTAAACGTCGGCCAATTCGTAAAATCAAAATTCCTTTGCTCGATCTCCACAAACCCGACCAATTGATCAATCGTACTAAAACCCCCGCCAAAACTAAATGTCCCGGTCTTGGCCTCTTTGACCTGCACAACCAAATCTTTTTGATTCTCAACATCGGTATCTTCAATATCGTAATTGATATCTTCAAAATACCCTAAATTCCGTAACCGTTCCTTACTGCGGCGTAATTTCACCCCATCAAACTGATCCCCCGGGCTTAACCTCAATTCCCGGCGGATAACAATGTCGCGGGTACGCGTATTGCCTTGAATCCTGACCTTGCGGACATAGGCCAGATTGCCTTCCTGAATCTCTAACGTAATCTCAACCTTGCCTGTTTCCGGATTAAGCGAAGTCGACTGCCGGACATTAGCAAAAATATATCCTTTATCAAAATAAAGTGTGCGGATATTGGCGACATCCACATCCAGCCTGGCCCGGCTGAAAACAGAACCCACTTTAATTTCCTTCATGGCATCCAGGATTTCTTTTTCCGACGCGATTTGATGGCCGCTGATGGCGATTTTACCCGTGTAATATTTTTTCCCTTCATTCACCACAATATTAACCGTCACCCGGCCCTTAGTTCCCTGCGTCACCGTATTCATGGCATCGGCATCAATATACCCTTCCCGCTCATAAAAAGATTTTATACGCTCCATATCTTCACTGAGAATATCTTCCTTCAGATGTCCCGGATTTAATAACCAGGCAGTCCTGGTTTTAATAAGTTTAATGATTCGTTTATCCGTAAAGGCCGTGTTGCCATCCACCAGGATCTTGGTTATCTTCACTCGAAAACCTTCATTAATGACAAAATGCAGCTTGGCCTTATGAGTCGCTTCATCCATATCCGTTTCAACGTCCACCGAAATTGTGGTGAGTCCCTTTTTAGAATAAAGTTCCTTGATGATTTCGACATCATCCATCAAGGCCTTCTGATCTAAAAATTTGCCTTCCTTGGTGCTAATCTTCGAGAGAATAGTTCGCGGATTATAATATCGAATTTTGGTAAAGGTAATTTTGTCAACAATGGGCTTTTCCTTTAAATAGAAAACAACTCTAAAACCGCCCTCATAATCTTCGCGGTCCACACTGATGTCCGCGAAATACCCGGTGTTATAAAGTCGTTTCAGATCGTCACTGATAATATTCTGGGAATATTCCTGTCCAGCCTTGGTTTTGATCTTTGCTAACACGGTGGCAATACTAATGGTTTTATTTCCGCGAATGTCCACGGATTTAACCATCTTCGCCTTCTCTGCCGCCGGTACCTCTGGGGTTGATAGCTGAAGTTCGAATTCCGAAGCGGGTGTTTCTATCGAGTCTAAAACAGCATTGACCGCTCTCGCCTGATCTGTTTCGCTCTCGATGGCGTTAACACTCTCGGTTTGCGGATCGGCGAAAACACAACGAGAAAACAGCAAAAATGTGATACTAAATAAAAATATGGATTTTTTCATAAACTGATTATAGCGCAAGTCAATGGTGTGTCAATCAATCTGCGCAAGATTTTCAAACCGCATGTACTCTTTGATAAAAGTCAGCTTCACCGTTCCCACCGGACCATTACGTTGTTTGGCAACAATCACATCAGCAATCCCTTTATTTTCTTCGGTAGGGTTATAATATTCTTCTCGCATTAATAAAACCACCAAATCCGCGTCCTGTTCGATCGCCCCCGACTCTCTTAAATCCGAAAGCTGGGGACGATGGTCTTGCCGGCTTTCAACCGCCCGGGATAACTGGCTGATCGCGATAATGGGGCAATGTAATTCCCGAGCTAAGGCCTTAATCGACCGTGAAATTTCCGAAATCTCTTGCTGCCGGCTTTCCACTTTTAAATTACTTCTCATCAATTGCAAATAATCTAAAACGATCAAACGAATATCATAATTGGCCTTAAGTCTTCTGGCCTTGGCCCGCAGCTCGAGCGCCGAAATGGCGGGCGTATCATCAATAAAGATCGGTGCGGCAGAAAGTTTTCCGGCGGCGGCGGTTAATTTAGGCCAATCGGAGGGGGACAAGAAACCGGAGCGCACCTTATGGGCATCCACGCGCGCTTGCGAACACAAAAGTCTTTGAACAAGTTGTTCTTTCGACATTTCCAAACTGAAAAAGACAACCCCGATTTTCTTTTCCACGGCCGCGTATTCACCAATAGAAACCGCCAGAGCGCTTTTCCCCATCGATGGCCGTCCGGCCACAATGACTAAATCCGAATCCTGAAGTCCCGAGGTTATTTTATCGAATTCTTCGAACCCGCTGGGAATGCCCGTGACGTGTTCCTTCCGCTGATACAAATTGTCAATAGTCTCAATGGAATGACGAATCAATTCCTTGATATGCACCGACCTCTGTTTTTCCCTGGAAACGGCAATCTCAAAGATCAGTTTTTCGGCATGGTCCACTAAATTGTCAATGACAACCCCCGGCTCAAAACTGCGCGTGATAATATCCGTCGCGTTTCGAATCAACGCCCGCTGAATATTCTTTTCCTTAACAATATTGGCATAATATTCAACATTGGCCGCCGAAGGAACAAAATCCACCAATCCCGTCAAATAACTCACACCGCCTACTTCTTCTAAGGTCCCTTCACTTTTTAATTTGTCAGAGAGCGTGATTAAATCCACATTCTTGCGCTCATTATAGAGGCTGATCATGGAAGAAAAAATCTTTTGGTGAGACCCGCTATAAAAAGCGGCGGAATCAATAATCTCAATGGCTAAACCAATGGCCCCATCATCGATCAGCATGGACCCCAGGACAGATTTCTCCGCTTCGAGATTCTGCGGAGGGACCCGCAACTGTTGACTCTCCAGAGAAACGCTCTTGCTGGATAAAGGAGATATTTTTGTTTCTGGATTGGCCATAAAGGCTCGATTTACTTCTTCGTTACCCAGACGCGAATAGAAACACTGACTTCTTTGTGAAGCGTGAGAGGGATCTCATAAATACCCAGATCCTCAATGGGTTTTTCCAGGGCAATCATATTTTTTTCGATCTTATATCCCTCAACTTCCAGAGCCCTGAGGATATCGACTTCGGTCACTGACCCGTAAAGTTTTTCTAAATCATTGACCTCCACCGCCACCGTTACCGAGAGCCCTTTAAGTTTCTGGGCGAATTCTTCGGCCTGTCCCTTGACCTGCTGTTCTTGGGCCGTTCGCTTCTTTTTTTCATGTTCAATTTTCTTGAGATTCGCTGGCGTCGCTAAATAGGCCTTCCTCTGCGGTACCAGGAAATTACGGCCATAGCCATCCTTGACTTTAACGACATCGCCAACTTTCCCTAATTTACGGACATCTTCACAGAGAATAATTCGCATAGTCTCACACCTTTCTGACTTCGATCAGTTGATATGATTCGTTAAAAACAGATGAATCTTTTATCTCATCCGATTTCCGGAATGTAATAAACCTAAGTATCTTGCCTGTTTTATGGCGCGGGCAAGATCCCTTTGGTCTTTGGCGGAAACGCCTGTCATCCGCCGGGGCTGAATCTTCCCGCGGTCAGAGACAAACTTTTGCAAAAGATTGAGATTCTTGTAATCAATCTTTTCACCTTCCGGGATTACAAAACGGGTCGCTCTTTGGCGCATTGGTCTTTTCTCAAACAACGTTCTCCTCCTCATCCCAGGAAACATTTTCAGGTTTTATGACATCTTCTTCATGTGATGTCTCTGCGTGTTCGGCTCCCCCATTGGGCGCCGCAGCGACGGCTCCTTCTGATTTCGGGGCGCCTAAAAATTGAATCCGCTCCGCGCGGATATCAATGGTGCTTCTCTTCTGACCATCCGTGGTTTCCCACGAACGGGATTGCAACCGTCCCTCCACAAAAATGGAACGGCCCTTTTGTAAATACTGATTGCAGGTCTCCGCCTGTTTATCCCAGGCTGTAACAGTCACAAAACAGGTTTCTTCTTTTAACTCCCCCGACTTATCTCTAAATTTACGATTGACCGCCAAACGCAAATTCACGACAGCCACGCCACCGGGGGTATACCTTAACTCCGGATCCCGGGTTAAGTTGCCGATCAAAAATACTTTGTTAAAACTCGCCATAACATCCTCCCTTTCAAAAATGGTTTACCTGTTATTCGGTCTTGATAAAGGCGTAACGTAAAATATCATCGTTAAGCCGAAGGGTTGTCTTGGCCTTTTCGATGATGGATGTGGGTCCTTCAAATTTGACCAAATAATACGTCCCTTCGAGACACCGCTTGAGTTTAAAAGAAATCTTTTGTTTCTCTAACCAAACGTGGGCATTGGTGACTTTACCGCCAGCCTTGGTGACCGCGTCGGTCGCCTGCTTATAAATCGTGTCTTTCTGATCCTGCGGTCTTTGGGCATCGATAATAATCATTAAATCGTACTTACTCATTTTTCTTCCTTTTGTTGTATTGGTTCATGGCTGCCTGCGTACCGGTCGTAAGCCAAGTCACGCAACATTGCACTGCTTCCTCGATGAAGGCAGCTAATTGTTTTTTTTCCTGAGAACTAAATTCCGACAGAACAAAATCTACATCTTCTTCTTTAGTCGTCGGAGATCCGATCCCTAATCGTAAACGGGCAAACTCGTTGGTCTCTATATGGTCAATAATCGATTTCAATCCATTGTGCCCGCCGGCACTTCCCGTTGCCCGGATGCGCAGCTCTCCAAATTCCAGATGAAAGTCATCCGTCACAATCAAGAGTTCAGAGGGCGGTTGATCTCCTCTTTGCAAAGCCGCCTTAACCGCCGCACCGGAATTATTCATGTAGGTCAGCGGTAAAAAAAAGCGGACATCAATGCCTTCAATCGTCCCCTCTCCGGTGAAACTCTTCAAAACTGAATTTTTAGAGAACAATATTTTATAACGTTTGGCCAAATCTTGAACAACTAAAAAACCAAGATTATGGCGTGTATAAATATATTCTTTGCCAGGATTGCCTAAACCAACAATAAGTCGAGAGATGGACACAAGGCGTTATTTCCCTTTAGCAGCCGCCTGACCCTCCGCCGGCTTTTTATCCTTGGCGTCCTTGGTATCTTTGGCGTCCTGCTTGCCGGCAGGCATGGCCTTGGCGGCCCCTTCTTTACCTTCGACCTTATCTTTCTTCTCTTTTGTAACCTCGGGTTCGGCTTTCGCGGCGTCCCCTTCAGCCGCAGCAGCGGCTTCAGGTTCAATCTGCTTCATCGGTGGCTTGACCGCGAAAACAATCGCCTCCAAGCTATGCTTTGTTTTTACCCCTTCCGGCAAGGTTATCTGTTTGACAAAAATCGCATCATTAATTTTTAAATGGCTGACATCCACCTCGATGTGCGCCGGAATTTTCGTCGGTAAGCAGATGACCTCGATTTCCCAAAGAACATGTTCGAGAACCCCGCCGTCCTGCTTGACGCCGGCCGCTTCGCCTCTGGAAACAATCGGCACCTTCACTTCAATTTCCTTGGTCAGCGAGATGCGGTTAAAATCCACGTGCAGGACTCTGTCGCTCACAGGGTCATGCTGAATCTCTTTGATGATCGCGGCGTAGTCATTGAATTTTTTGTCGCCCTCAAGAACGCTCAAGTAGAGCACCACACTTTCTCCGCGATGCGCCCGCTCAATGCGCTCAAAACTCTTACGGTCGACTTTAATAAGCGTGTTCTTTTTATTTTCACCGTAGACCACCGCCGGAATAAAATCTTCCCGACGGACGCGGCCGACGCGTCTTGAACCAATTTCTTCTCGTATGTGTGCATCTAATTTAATTTGTTCCATTTTGATTCCCCGCCTTCTTTTTTAATTTAATTAAACAAACCACTCACGGATTCCGAGTTGTGGATTCTTTTGATGGCCTCGGCCAACAGAGGCGCCACCGTTAATACCTTGACTTTAGGGTTGGCCTTGGGATCGCCTAAAGGAATACTATCTGTAATCACCACTTCTTTTAAAATATCGCATTTTTTAATTTTTGTTAAAGCGTCACCAGAAAGGATCCCATGACTGACCGCGGCATAGGCCTCCACAATCCCCATTTTTCTTAAAGCCTCAATGGCTTCAATCATGGAACCGCCGGTGGCAATCAGATCATCCACGAGGATAGCGGTTTTTCCCTTCACATTTCCTAAGATATGCATGACTTCAATTTTTTCGGGACTATCGCGGCGTTTATCGACAATTGCTAATTCCGCGGACATCTTCTTGGCATAGGCGCGGGCCATCTTTATACCGCCGACATCCGGAGAGACGACCACCGCGTTTTTAAGATTTTTGCTGGTAAAATAATCACACAGGGCATTAATCGCATAGAGATGATCCACCGGGATATCAAAGAACCCCTGGATCTGACTGGCATGAAGGTCCATCGTCAAAACACGATTGGCACCGGCCGAGACAATCAAATTCGCGACTAACTTTGCGGTGACGGGGACGCGAGGCTGATCTTTTCTGTCCTGGCGGGCATATCCGTAATAAGGTAAAACCGCCGTGATCCGGTCCGCGGACGCCCGACGCGCCGCGTCTATCAGAATCAAAAGTTCCATCAAATTTTCGTTCACCGGTGGACAGGTCGGCTGAATAATAAAAACATCCCGCCCGCGGATATTTTCTTTAATTTGGACCCTGATTTCGCCTTCGCTAAAACGACCCACAAAAACTTCCGTTAAATGCACCCCTAAATTTTGAGCAATCTCTTTAGCCAGTTGAGGATTGGCATTCCCACAGAAAACCGCTAACCCGTTCATATCCTTTTCCTCCGTGAAATGAGTCGAGCCGGAACACCGGCAACGACTCCATAATCAGGGACATTCTTTCTTCCAGGAACAACACAACCTGCTCCCGTGACCGCACCCTGGCCGATTTTCAGTGGTCCCACTAAAATAGAATCCGAACCAATAAAAGCATCGTTGGAAATCATGGTCTTATTCTTGTTCTTACCATCAAAATTCGCGGTGACAACCCCCGCTCCAATGTTCACCCTTTCCCCAAGGAAGGCATCGCCTAAGAAACTAAAATGTTTCATAAAACACTGATTTCCTATTTTGGACCGGGAAACCTCGGTAAAATTTCCAATCTCAACGTTATTGCCGATACGGGTATTCGGGCGGAGGCGGCAAAAAGGTCCGATCAGACAACGATCGCCGATACGGACATTATTCTCAATTACCGTAAATGGCCGAATGGTCGTATCGCGACCAATTTGAACACCGGCATGAATGTAGGTCGTCTGGGGATCAACAATGGTGACGCCGTTAAGCATAAAATTTTTTAAGATGCGCTGGCGCATCACGGACTCAGCCACCGCCAGGTCGACCCGCGTATTGACCCCCAAGCCTTCTTGCGGGTCCTCGGTGCGCACCGTCGTCACGGTGAGATTCTTTTCCATAAGTATCTGCACAACATCGGTCAAAAAATATTCTTTTTTCTTTGGGTTAATTTTTACCTCTTGAAGGCTGGCAAATAAATCGTTTCCCTTAAAACAATAAACGCCCACATTGATTTCTTTAATTTCCTGCTCATCTAAGGTCGCGTCCTTATCTTCGCGAATGGCCGCCACCGCGCCGCGGGCATCACGGATCACGCGCCCGTAACCTTTTGGATCCACTACGTTCGCCGTTAAAAATGTACAAGCCGCCTTTGCTTTTTTGTGATGTTTGAGAAGTTCTTTAATCGTGTCTTTATTTAAAAGCGGTGTGTCCCCGCACAGGATCAAAACATCGCCCTGGTAATTGCGAAAATGCCCCGATGTCCTCTTGACGGCGTCGGCTGTCCCTAAAAGTTTCTCTTGAATGACCACGGTCACATCTTTTTCCAAAACGCTTTTGACCGCATCGCTCTTATGACCCAAGACCATATAAATATGGCGCGCGCCCAAGGCCCGGACAAGTTCAAAGACATATTGAATAATCGGTTTAGCGCACACGGGATGTAACACTTTAGGGATATCGCTTTTCATGCGAACCCCTTTTCCCGCGGCAAGTATAATAGTGCGTAAGTCTGACATAGCTATTTCATTATCCTGTTTTTGTGAATCTGCGAAAACAATCACTGCCCAGCCAGGACTCGAACCTGGAAAAGCAGATCCAAATTCTGCTGTGTTACCAATTACACCACCGGGCAAATAACTCCAAAATCTTTTTACAAATTTTCAGCAGAAGCTGAGCCGTGCGGAGTCGTCTTTTGACCCTGACCTTCTGTCTCCGCCTTATAGGCGCCTAAAACCTTCTTCTGCAAATATTCCCGGAACTGTTGGGTAATCGGATGCGCGATGTCGCGATGGTCCGAATGTTCGCCGGTCTCGTCAACGGGCACAACACTGACAACGGGTAGAGCAAAGGCGCAATGATTGCAAAACTTGCTCCCCTTCTCATTTTTAAATCCGCATTTAGGACACGGGGATTTCATCTTCCGCGACGGCATCGCGATAAAAAGACCGTTCGACCCCTGAATCACCTTAATATTTCTCACCACAAAGGCATTGTCGAAGGTAACCGTCGTATACGCTTTTAACTTTTTATCCTGGCCCTCTTTTAAGAAGACTCGAATCTCAGTAATCTCCATCGCTCACGTGCCTCCTTTCACAGTGTCCTAACCACGAAAACTTGTTTATAAATTTTCGCCAAATAAAGTTTAATGTCCTCAGCATGCCGTTGGGACCCGGTCAGGCCAAAAATAGCCGGACCACTCCCCGAAAGACAAGCGCCAAATATAGAAAGACTTCTTATTTTATCTTTTAAATGTAATATATTAGGATGGAGTTGCGTAACGGTTGACTCCAGATCATTTGAAAGAAGTTCGCTCACATAAGAAAGATCACTTTTTCGTAAAGCGCGAGTGAGCATATTAACATCGGCTATTTTCTTTGTCAACTGCATTTTTTGGGCCACCCGAAGCCTCGTAAATACTTCGCGTGAATAGACTTTGACACGTGGGACGACCAGCACATGCCACAAAATTGTCCGCAAAGTAACTTTCTCGATCACATCCCCTCTTTGAGTGCCGATGGCCCAGCGATAATTATAAAGAAAGAACGGGACATCACTACCTATTTCCCGGGCTAAACCTACCAACTCTTGCCGGCTCAAAGAAAGCGACCAAAGTTTATTTAACCCTAAAAGAACCGTGGCGGCATTGCTTGATCCTCCCCCAAGGCCGGCAGCCACCGGGATCATTTTCTTGATATGAATACGGACGCCATTACGAACCTGGAATTTTTCCATCAATAACCGGGCCGCTTTAAAACCAAGATTTTTCGGCCCCACCGGGACATCGGCCTGGTCACAGGAAACCTGGATTCCTGGCTTTCGGGTGAGGGTCAAGGTGATTTTATCGCAAAGATTAATCCGCTCAAAAAGGGTGACCAGATTGTGATACCCGTCGGGCCTTTTATTAACAACTTTTAAAAACAGATTCAACTTGGCGGGAGACAAAAGGGAAATACTTTTCATGGGCAAGCGCCTGTAGCCGTTCATGCATTACTGCGTGGAATTCTTACCGACCTTAAGAGTCTCTAATTTCTTTAAAATATGTTCTTGATCGGGTAACAGTTTCAAGGAAAGTTGCCAGTATTTTGAAGCATTCTCAATTTGATTTAATTTAAAATAGACATCGCCCATATGTTCGTAGATCAATGGGTCTTCGAATTGCTCGCTGGCCTTGATTAGTTGCTCTAAAGCCTCTTTAAACATTCCTTTTTTATAATACACCCACCCTAAACTGTCGAGGTAGGCACCATTATCCGGGCTGACCGCCAGTGCTCGTTTGATCAAATCCAAAGCTTCGTCTAAATTAACGGAATCTTCCGCGTAAACATATCCCAAAGAATTCAGGCTTCCTTCATGTTCCGGGTCTATCTTAATCGCTTCCTTAAATAACTCAACCGCCCTGGCTCGATCCTCGGTTTCCAAATAAAGTGACCCTAACAGATACATCACTTCCGCGTTTTTCGGCTCAATGGACAAGATCTTCTGGTACTGTTCAATAGCTTTGTCTAATTTACCTTGGGAATAATAAAGCTGGGCCAGATATTTATAGACCTGGGTATTTTCGGGATCCTGGATGGAATAATGCCTGAGGATAGACTCATATTCCTCGGCGGCTTTAATGAAATCCTGTTGGGAAGAATAAATGAGCGCCAACAGATAATGCGGCTGGAGATCTTCGGGATTCAATTGCGAGGCGAGCTTGAGTTCCTCGATAGCCTCATCAATTTTGCCTAACCGGGCATAATTAGCACCAATACGCAAATGAATCGCGTAACTGGTGTAATCAAATTTAGCTGCCTCCTTAAATTCTTCAACGGCCTGCTCGGTCTGGCCTTCAAAATCATGGACCATACCCATGATGTAATGCGAAATACCTTTCGAGAGGGCTTCCCTCTCCATGGACGCCCAACTGGTGGAAGGGCAAACACACATCAAACATGACGCGACAATACAACCAAGATAGCGGCGCAACTTTAAAGCGTGAGCTCGGATCATGCCTGGCTTATTTCCAATCACGCTTCTTTAAATGACGTAATGCCTTTCGCAACTTTTTTCTTTTATGCGTTCGAATCTTTCTTAATTTTCTCTTTCTTCCACAAGGCATACATTCTCCTGTTTATCCTGCGGGGGGATTTTCTACCTCGCCTCAGGCGGGCCAGCCTTACCCCCGACACGTTAATGAATAATTTTGTTTAACGGATATTCGATGATCCCCTGGGCGCCAACTTCTTTGAGCTTAGGAATCAAATTGCGAACAATTCCTTCATCAATGATGGTCTCAACCGCCGACCAGTTTTTTTGGCTCAGCGGCGATATCGTCGGATTCTTTAATGAGGTCAACAGACTGAGGACTTTATTGAGATTTTTATTTTCAATATTCATCTTTAAGCCCACCATATGATCGGCCTCGATGGCCCCCTTCAAGAGCATAACAATCTGCTCCATTTTCTTTTTTTTCCACGGATTCTGATAAGCCCTTTTATTGGCGATAAATTCAGTAGTGGATTCACAAATAGTGGAAACAATACGCAGTTTATGGGCGCGCAGGCTTGAACCGGTTTCGGTCAACTCCACCACAGCGTCCACGACACCCGAGGCCACCTTCGCTTCGGTCGCCCCCCAGCTGAATTCCACATCCGCCTTGACTTTATTTTTCTTTAAAAAATCTTTCGTGACTTGAACCAATTCGGTGGCGATGCGTTTGCCCTGCAAATCTTTAACCGATTTGATGGAAGAATCTTCCGGGACGGCCAAAACCCAGCGCACTTTAACCGAGCTTTGTTTGGCATAAACTAAATCAGCGATATGAACGACCTTGGAATTGTTCTCCAAAATCCAGTCCTGGCCCGTGATGCCGCAGTCTAAAACCTCCTGCTCGACGTATTTCGACATCTCCTGGGCCCTTAAGAGCACCGGCTCAATTTCCTCATCATCAATATGGGGGAAATAAGAACGGCCGGACACGTAAAGACGAAAACCGGCCCGCTCAAAAACTTTGATGGTCGCTTCCTGTAAACTCCCCTTGGGGATCCCTAATTTGATTTTCATAATTTTATCCTTATTTTGTTGTGTAGAGTTTAACATGGGGAAATTCCCTTGTCAAAGCGATATTTATGGATATAATCATTATTCGTCATGTTAAAATTCTTACGTAAAAAAGGTGTGGCCAAAAAAATCCTCTGGGTGACCGCGATTGTGATTATCCTCTCCTTCGGTTTTTTTGGAACCGCCAATTATCTTACCAATAGCATGCCCGTCAGCCATGCCGGAAAAATATTCGGCAAGACGGTCGGCTTTGATGATTTTGAAACCAGCCTTTTGCATACCCGCATCCAGGCCATCATGAATTATGGGGACAATTTCCAAAAGGTCAGTCAATATCTCAATCTCGAATCTGAAGCCTGGGACAGGATTATCCTGCTGCATGAGGCCAAAAATAGAAAAATCAAAATCCCCGATGAAGACGTCATCAAGGCCGTTGAAAACCTCGGGTTCTTTCAGGAGAACGGACAATTTCAGCCCCATCTCTATGAACGCATTGTCCGCTATGTTTTTCAATCCAGCCAAAGGGATTTTGAGGAGAGCATCCGCGAGTCCTTGATGATGACCAAAATGTTCGAACAAGAAACTTCTGGACTTGCGCTCTCGGATGATGAGATTCGTGGAGAATACAAAAAGAAAAATGAAAAGATCAAAGTGGATTATGTCACGTTTAATCCCGAAGACTATACAGCGGAAGTCACCTTTAATGACATGGAAACTTTAGCCTATTATGAGGAACATAAAGGTGATTTCTTTGTACCGCCGATGATCAATTTGCAGTACATCTTTCTTCCCTTCCCGAAAGAAAGCGAGAAAGGAGATTTTCCGGCCATCACCGCCCAAGCCGATAATATCGCCGAGGATATCAAAAACAATCTCAACTTAAACGAGATCGCCCCAAAATATTCCCTACCATTAGAGGAAAGCGGCTTCTTTAGTTTTGAACAGCCCAATATGAATCTGGGCTGGTCGTTTGATCTGCTCTCCAAAGTTCTGGAATTAAAAATCAATCAAATCACCGGACCGATTAAAACGTCAAAAGGTTATTATGTCCTGAAATTAATCAACAAAAAAGAATCCTCCATTCCTGATTTTAAGGATATCCGCCCCAAAGTTGAGCAAGCCTTTAAATTATCCAAGGCCCAGGAAGTGACCGGGAAAAAAGCGGAAGAAGTTCAAACTAAAATCAAGGAAGCCCTCTCGAGTAATTCGGCTGGCGATTTCAAAACGGCCGCGGAAGGTCTCGGGTTAAAGGTGGAAGAAACCGCGGCGTTTAGCCACGGCGAATACTTACCCACGATTGGTGTTGCGGAAGAATTTCAGACGGCCGCGTTCGCTTTAAAGGAAAAAAATGAAATCAGTAGTGTGGTCAAAATCGCCAAGGGCTACGCGTTGATAGCTCTTAAAGAATTCACGCCCATCAACGAAGAACAATTTACCAAAAAGAAAGACACCTTCACCAAAGATCTTCTCACCAAGAAAAAGGGCGAGGCCTTTTCAACCTTTATCAAAGACCTGCGGACTAAATCTCAATTGGAAGATAATATCTCCAAGCTTCGAGTAGCTCAGCGATCCCGATAGCGACAAAAATATTCCTCTCCCATAAACTTTTTTATTCCGACAATATCCCTTCATAATTTTTCGGTAAAGCGTGTTCGACATATTTGACGATGCCATCTTTATCAACCAGATAAAATGTTGGGACGCCGATAATACCATAGCTTTCAGACAGAGCCGTGTCCATATCCATAAAAATGTTGAGTTCCATCTTGGCTTTGAGAAGATGTTCTCGCACCTCTTCAACGGATTCGCCTAAATCTACTAAAACCAACTTTATTCCCTTTTTTTCAAACTCATCTTTTTTCTGGTGCAAACCCTTCAGCGCCGTCCGGCAATGGGGACACCACGTGGCCCAAAAAAAGACGATCGCGCTTTTGCCGTCGCGATATTTGGTCATGTTTAAATCTTTACCTTCCAGATTTTTTAAAGTAAAATCCGGCGCCGGCTTACCGATCAACGCGTTCGGCATAAACAAAAGCTGGGCCTTCGCCTGCGGCGGCATCGCGAGTGTTAAAAAGCAAACCACTAAAAATAAACCAAGGTACCTTAAATTTCTCATATTCGTAAATCCCCCTATTTTATTTAACGGAATCATTGATCCACCTGAGATAATCTTGACTGCCAGCGACCACCGGCAAGGCAATTACTTCCGGACAATCATAACTGTGAAGCGATTTAACCGTTTTAACAATCTTAGGAAATAACCGGCGTTGGGTCTTAGCCATCAACAAAACCTCTTTGGCCTTATCAATTCTTCCCTGCCACCAAAAAAAAGACTCAACGCCCCTGACAATATTCGCGCAGGCGATGAGTTTTTTTTTCAGAAGCCCTTCGCTGATCTTTTTAGCTTCGGCGGTATTCTTGGCGGTGATAAAAACGATAATATACATTTCTCGATAAGACTATTATTTTTGTTGACTATTATACCGTGGCAACACTAATTTACAAGGAAGAATGTTTCAACATCATCACCGAAATCATCCGGCCGGCTTTGACGCCTTCCTTACGGTAGGAAAAACAGCGCGAATCGCAGTGAGTGCAAACCCCGCAATCAAATATATTCTGTTTGGCGACGCCGGCCTGGATCAACTGCCTTTTATTAGCCAGCGGTAAATCAAGATAAAGCCCTTCGTTTTTGTGCTGGATTTCATCTGGAAAAATCTTAAGGAATTTTTTGCCCACTTGATAGCAGCATGATTTAATCGATGGTCCAAAGGCGATTCGAAGATCTTGAGGACGGGTTTTCCATCTTGTTCTCATCAGATCCAGCGCGCAAAGAACAATTCTCTTTCTCGTCCCTTTCCAACCCGCGTGGACCAGGCCAATGGCGTTGTGTCTTTTATCATAAATAAAAATTGAAAGACAATCGGCGGTACGAACAGTTAAGGGGACATTCCTCTGAACGGTCAAAACTCCATCGGCTTTCCGCTGGTGCTTGGGGTTTAAAGAACTTTTACCGGAAAGGAAAATCACCCGCCGGCCGTGGACTTGTTTGATGTTGCGTAATCGCTCAACGGGCATTCCGCATTGAGAGGACAATAAACCTTTCTGCGAATGAATTAAGATGTCATCACTTTTTTCTAAGGCGAAATCCACCGCCCGGTCACTGACAAAAGCAATGACATTATTAGGAAAAAATTTCGTAAAGCTAACAAGGGTTTTAGATTTTTTCAATTTGCGGGGGCTGTTCAATCGAGGTAAGTTTATCGCTGAAACGTTCCAATCGTTTATCCGCCTCATCATATTTGATCCCGGCATTACGGATGTGCCCGCCCACGACTCGAAAATCATCTCTAAATTTGGACAAATCTCCCTGCAATCGCGAAAGGCTTTCTAAAACCACCTTGACGTTACTTTCAATCTTCATGCCCCGCAGGCCTAAACAAATCACCTGCAAGTAAGCAAAAAACGTGTTGGGTGAAACCGGAATCACTTTTTTCGCCAAGGCGTAACTTAAAAAATCCTCTTTGATAATCGTCTCATAATAAACATTCTCCGCCATGATGTACATCAGAGCGAAGTCGAACGTCCCTTCATCCGCCAGGATATATTTCTTAGAAATCTCATCAATGCGCATTTTAACGTCACTTAAAAATTTTTTATGATAACCGTTCCTCTCTTCATCACCCGTGGCCGCCATCATTTTTTTAAAATTTTCCAAAGAAAATTTCGAATCCACGGGGACCAGATGTCCGGCCAATTCAATAACAGCGTCCACCGTATCGCCGGTTTTAAAGCGATGTTGAAGTTTAAAATGTTCCTTCGGCAAAACCTGGGCCAAGAGATTCCCCAGCATCGTCTCTCCGATTTCTCCACGGAATTTAGGAGCGCGTAATAATTCCTGCAAACTGGAAATGTCTTGACCGACTTCCAAAAGCCTTTTATTGGCCTCTTGAAGCTGGCCTAAACTGCTGGCGACATTTCCGAAAATCTTCGTGGCATTGTCCAGCCGTTCACCGACGGTTTTATGCGTGTCGCTCATCGCCCGATTGGTTTCCGAGAGACGGTTGTTCAGTTCCAGACGCATGGTCTCGATTTGTTTATTCATCGAGTCCATCAGCTGGGCGTTGGCTTTAGCGGTTGTCTTCGTGAAAAAAAACATCGCCGTCATAATGATGCCCGCAACCACAACTAATCCAATCCATTCCATCCTCTACGCCCTCAATTCTTCCATCATAATCGCTTCGTCTTCTTTCACTGACTTGAGAATTTTGAAATCCCCCTCGATCTCACCGATCACATTGACTTTACTGGCCGGGCGAATCTCCCCGGCTTTGCTGATCGGTGTTGGCCCGAAAAAGATACAAAAACAACTTCCCTCCGGCCAGAAGGCAATCTCCCCTAACTTAACCGTCTCCTGGGTGAACCCTTCTTCCAACTTGGCCACCACGGGAATCTGGAAAAAAATTTCTTCTCCCCACAGACTGGTAAACGATTTTATCGGTAAAGCATCCCAAATTTTTCCGGCCGTGGAGGAGCCGTTCAAACGGGCGTTGATATTTAGTTCGCCAATTTTAATGACAATATTTTTCATTCTGCCTAAACAAACCAACCGCACACCGGGAGTGCGGTAGACGGTTTCTTCAATGCCTTTTAATAGATGAACTTAAACCTCTCACAATGGCCGTTTCCCCAAATTTATCTTTGATCCTATCAACGGCACTATGGACCTTTTCTTGTCTCATCATATCTTTATCTTCAAAAAGACTATCCTGCACATACGGATCTTCGAAGTGAGAAATCTTCACGCCCACCAAACGGATATTCATCCCTGGCTTATAAAATTCAATAAAAAGTTCCCACACTTTTTTATAAATCGTATCGCTGAAATTCGTCCTCTCGCCAAAGGTAAACGCCCGCGTGTACGTTTGAAATCCTTTCAACCGGACTTTAAGCGTCAGGGTCTTCCCCTTGATGGACAAACGTCTTAGCCGACGAGAGACCTTTTCACTAAGCGACATCAAAACTTCCTGAATCTCATTCTGACGACCCGTGTCCGCGTCAAAGGTATGTTCATGGCTGATGGACTTGGCCGCCAATTCCGTAACAATGTCCCGCGGATCAATGCCATTAGCGAGATGGTAAAGGTGCTCGCCATGTTCACCTAAGCGCCGGCGCAGATCATGAAGGGAAATTCGGGCTAATTCTCCGACCGTTTTAATTCCCAAAATATTCAACGCCTCTTTGGTCTTTGGGCCAACCCCCCAAAGTTTTTCAATAGGCAAAGGCCAAAGAAAATCAAACAAATTCTCCAGATGGATCTCCAACAAGCCATCGGGCTTGGAAAGATCTGAAGCGATCTTGGCCGCCATCTTGATAGGCGCAATTCCGATGGATGCGGTCAGACGAACTTGACTTTTAATCCGTTTTTTAATTTCCAAACATGTATTAAGAGGTGTCCCAAACAGATGCCAGCTTCCTGTAATATCCAAGAAAGCTTCGTCTATACTCAGCGGCTCAATGTCCGGAGTGAAATCGTAAAGGATATCAAAAATCTCATCGGACGCTTGACTGTATTTTCTCATATCGACCGGCAGGAAAACAGCGTGCGGACAAAGCCGATAGGCCGTCGAAATTGGCATCGCGGAATGAACGCCAAATGCGCGCGCTTCATAAGAACAGGTGGACACAACCCCGCGGCCACGGCCGTGCTGCGGGTCAGCGCCAATCACAACCGGCTGGCCGTCAAGCCGCGGATTATCCCGCTGCTCGACGGCCGCGAAAAAGGCGTCCATGTCCACATGGACAAAAACTTTGGCAGGCACTATTTTTTCTCTTTTAGCAATTTGATGATCTGCTCCAAACGGCGGGTAACAACAATCGGGACAAAAACGACCCAGACAATCAGAAACAACTTAATTCCAAAACACCAAACAGCGCTCTCATACGAATCCAGATACCACATCGAACACATTGGATACATATACCCCCCTTTTTTATGTTGCGTGCATTATATATCCGGTTCGCTGGATTGTAAACCCTGTTGGTGCCCCGGTACTGGGATGGATATCTGTTGCTTTAATCGTATCACTTCTTCCCGGATCTGACGGATGAGCCATTCATATTCATCCATTTTTTCTAAACGCGGTTGACGGGAAAGGAATTCTTTAGACGAAATGGGCTGGCCAAAAATAATCTTCATCTGATGCGCTCTGGGGAATTGGGCAGTCCGCGGCCATGCCTGATATGTCCCATCAATCGCCGCCGGCACAACCGGCACCTGTAATTCTTTGGCCAAGATACCAATTCCTTTTTTAAAAACCTTCACTTCCCCGTCAATGGAGCGCTGGCCTTCCGGAAAGATACAAATAATTTTATTATACTTCAGCAAAAAAGCCGCCGATTGCATCGCCTTCATAAGTTCATTGGAAGCGTCGATAGGAATCAATCTCCCTAAGCGCATGGCCCAGCGGACCGCCGGATGAAGAAAAATATCTTTGAGACCTATAAAATACGTTTGCATGGCGACTTTATCCGTTAAACCGCAGATGACCGCGAATGCGTCCAGATAACTAGAATGATTACAGCAAATAATATACGGCCCCTGCTCGGGGAGATGCTGCTGGTTGATAATTTTTATTCGGCCAAAAATTTTAAACACTAAAAAAATGAATCGGCGGACCACATAGCCAAACGCGTGCTCAAGCCAGCCGGGATCTAAATCAAGCTGTTGGAATTGCTGCGGGTCAGATTCCACCGTGAGGATTTCCGCCCACGAGGTCTTAAGCGATTTTTCAATAATATCCTGCGGTGTCTGTTCAACCATGAGGTTCGAAACGGCCGCCACCAGCTCTCCAACCGTTGCCACCTGGGCGAATGCCTCCTCGGACATGCGGATTTTAAAAAGCTGTTCCAGCCCCGAGATAAGTTCCACGCGTGTTAAAGAATCAATCCCGAAATCCAATTCCAGGTGATCCGTTGATTGCGGGACGCGGTTTAATTTTAATTCTTTCCTTAAGAAATCCACCACCTGCCGACCAATGGGATTTTTATAAAGGGTATTCTCTGAATCAGGCTGCTGTGAATTCTTGGGGGCTGTTTCCTTTTTCTCCTCTTTCTGGTAAATGGTCGCCAACTGAAATCGCTTGATCTTGCCCAATCGTGTTTTCGGCAATTCCTCTTTTGTCAAAACAAACCCCAGAATACGTTTGTAACTAGGCAACTCCTTGGAAATATTCTCCACATCCCATTTTATTTTTTCATAAACGTTAATCATCCCCTTCTTCTGAAATTCATCAAAATTAGGGACAATCACCGCCCGCAGATTTTCCTGGGAGGACATAAAGACGCCGGCTTCCTTAATAAAGGGGGACTCGCGGTAATATTCTTCAACTTCATCCGGGAAAATATTTTTCCCCGAGCTTAGAACAATCACTTCCTTAAGCCTTCCACTGATATGAAGATATCCTGCTTTATCGATAAAACCTAAGTCACCGGAATGAAACCAGCCTTCTTTAATGACGGCGGCTGTTTCCACCGGTTTTTGATAATACCCTTTCATCACATTATCACCGCGGATGATGATTTCCCCGGTACCGGAAGCGTCGGGCTGATCGATCTTAACCACAACCCCATCCAGGGCTTTACCCACGGAGCCAATTTTTTGTTTGGGAAGCGGATTCAGACTGACAATCGGCGCGGTTTCGGTAAGGCCATAGCCTTCGAGTATCATAAACCCGATCCGCTCAAGGTCCGTGGCGACTTCTGGATCCAACTTCGCCCCGCCGCTGACCATAAATCTTAAACTCCCGCCGAAACGGCTGTGCGCGGAGCGATAAATGACTTTCAGGATATTTATTTTTGTAACTTTTTTTACCAGCCAGCCCAAATCCGCCAGCAACTCGAGAACGGCGCGCGCGAAAGAAGGCAGGGACTGTATTTTATTCTGAATGGATTTGTTGATATTGTTAAAGAGTTCCGGAACGCCCACTAAAACGGTCACCCTGTTCTCCCGCATCGCCTGGATGATGTCTTCACTTTTCATGGAATTAGGATAAATAATTTTAGCGCCGAGAAAAAATGGATAAATGAACGTCGCCATAAAGGCGTAGGCGTGGAATAAAGGTAGGATAGAGATAAAGGTGTCTTCCCAGGAACAGACATTCAGTTTTTCCAAACCGCAGAAGTTCGCATAAAAATTTTTATGCGACAGCTCAACGCCTTTAGGAGAGGCCGTCGTTCCTGAAGAATACAACAGCGCCGCCGTATCATCAGGTTCCGCCATCAGTAAAGCAGACACGGACAGCGGAGCCTGAGTTAAAACAATCCGCTCAAAAGAAAGATACGGAATATCCTCCTCCGGGGAATTGACCACAATAATATCTTTGACGTATAAAGACGCCTCGCTGGCTATCACGGTTAATTTATGTTCCAAAAAAACGAATTGGACATGAGCATCTTTCAAAAATTTTACAATATCCTGCGGCCGGGCCTGGGTATCTAACGGAACCACCACTCCGCCGGCCAAAAGAATACCAAAATAAACCATGGCCCATTTCGGAGAATTCTCGATAATAAGCGCGGCCTTGTTTTGATGGCCAAAACCCTGACGTCCCAGCCATGACGCCACCTTTAAAGCGCCGTCTTTTATGTCGCCATAACTATACCTTTGCCAGCCGTCGGCCGTTTTGATCCGCATGGCCTCGCGTTCGGCAAACTGCTCGCAGGTTTCTAAGAATTTTTCGTTAAGGGTTTTCATTTTGGGTAATAATTTTGCGCACATACGCCGACCGACTGATATCATTCACCGGACAGCGGTCGCACCAGGGCCTGGTTTTACAAAAGTGTTTTCCAACATGAACAATCAAGGCATGGTATTCATTGAACATTTTAGGCTCATGGCGAAGACTTTCCATAAATAATTTTTGGATCGCGTGATAATCGGCATCGGATTTGACCAGATTGTGCCGAGAAAGAATCCTTTTAGTATAAGCATCCACCACAAAAACCGGTTTATCGCACGCGTATAAAAGAATCGAATCCGCCGTCTCCGGGCCGATGCCATTGACGGCCAACAATTTTTTACGCAATATATCGAGGGATTCTTGGGCCATCATTTTCATTTGACCATTATATTCTCGATAAAAAAATTCGATAAAATTTTTTAGGCGTTTGGCTTTGACATTGAAATACCCAGCGGGCTTTATCAAGCGGGCGAGTTCTGCGAGGGAAACGTCATGAAGTTTCGGTGGGTCTAAAAAACCAGCGCGGCGCAAATTCTCAATAGCTTTTTCGACATTGCCCCAGTTGGTATTCTGCGTAAGGATAGCACCGACGATCACTTCAAAACGCGTCCGGGCCGGCCACCATTTCTGCGGACCGAACTTGGAGTAAAGCCTTTGATAGATATTTTCTAAATGCCTGGCGGGGATCTTACTCATGCATCTTAATGCCGGCCGCGCGTTTTTGAACGCATGATCTCGGTGAAAATATCCGAGTCTTCCCAGTCTTTTTCTTTTTTGACCTGATTAGACTCCGGCTCGAACTTTTTGGGATCGAGCTTGTACTTTGGTTTTTTGAAAGGTTTCATCGTAGGGCCTCCCTTCTTTTTTATTGAACGATCTGTTCCGTGAACAATTCCGGAGGGATCGGCTGACGGCCAGGATAACCGTCTTCAACACCATGATACCATTCGATTCGTTCTTCATCGCTGCGCCAGCAGAGCATCACTTCCCGGCCGTCAATAACTGCCGGAAAATCCACCAGGCCAATTTGAAAATTCCAATCCTTATAAAAACATCCCAATGTTTCCAGTTCCCGCATCAAGACCTCGATTTCCGTTTCGAGTCTTTCGCGCTCCGGGGACGCTGCTCCAGCTTTGTCGCGCCCCGCCATCGCCCTCAACGACCGGGCATGCGAAAGAATTTCACCGACGATCTTTTTGACCAGCGGCAATCTCTTATTGGCTTCGTGAGGGGTGAAATGTTTTAGAAACATAATTTAATTTATTATTTTTTATCCGGTGGTTCAACATACTGCCAGTCAATCAACTTTCCAGCAGGATCAAAATACAAGTAAACTTTAGGCGAATCGAAAAACTTGGTGGCGTAGCGGTAGAGCCATTGTTCCTGGAGTTGACCGTCGCGTTGGATCTCTTTTACGAAGATCGGCTCGCCAAAGGCGCGGTAGATACTTTTGCGGTTGGTGTATTCACCCAATTGATTGTTTTTGACTTTTTCAAGGAGGGATTCAAAACGCTTGTCCTGCGCTACGACAAATTGCTTTTGTTCTTCGCCGTTATCCGAAGCCGCTTTAAGGGTCAAAAGTTCCTGCAGGTGCGCCACCTTCGCGCAGCCTTGGAGAGAACCCAGCAACATAATTAACATCAACCGTACGATCATTGCTTAAATTTTACCACTTAGCGTTTGCTAATGCTGTCTTTTTCTTCTTTAAGTTTAGCAATTTTTGTGTCAATCTCGCGGATGCGGTGCTGGATATATTTTAATCGCTGGCCGTATTCTTTCAAAGTATCTGGATCGCGGCTGCTTAAAGGCTGGGACATAATGCGAGCTTTAACATAGCTCTCGGTCGTGATCTCTTCCTGTTCTTCCTTCAAATTCTTGATTTCATTTTCGATCTGGGAAATCCTGGCTAAAGCCTCTTTGTGACGGCGGTGGATATCATCCATGGCTGAATTTTCTTTTTGATCTTTGACCTTACTCTCTTTCTCTTCAATCTTTTTCTGCAGGCGGGCGCTCTCTTCGGCCTTCTTCACTTCATTTTCCGCTTCTTTTTTCTTATCCAGATAATAATCCAGTCCGCCGGGAAAAGGCTTGAGGTTCCCGGAGTCCACTTCCACGATATGATTAGCAATTTCTTTGATGAAAAACAGATCGTGGCTGATAAAACACAATGTCCCCTGATACGCTTTAAAGGCCTTGGTTAAAGCTTCCACGCCGTCAATATCCAAATGCGTGGTCGGTTCGTCCAGCAGAATAAAATTCGGCGGATTGATCAAAAGCTTGGCTAAAATCAAACGGCTCTTCTCGCCTCCCGAAAGGACCCTGACCTGTTTAAAAACATCGTCGCCGCGAAAATTAAAAACGCCTAAAAGCGTTCGGATCTTCAAGGCCGGAATCGAGCCGCCGCAGGCCGACGCCAATTCATTGAAGGCGGTTTTATCCGGATGCAAAACATCCAGACGTGTCTGGGAAAAATAACCCGTCTCCACGTTATGTCCGAGTTTTCTGGTCCCCTCATCGGGGTGCACAACACCAGCGAGCATCTTTAAAAGGGTTGATTTACCCGCGCCATTTCTTCCGACTAAACAAACTTTCTGCCCGCGGATAATCTCAAAATCCATTTTCTCGTAAATTTTTAAATCCCCATAAGATTTCCAGATGTTCTCCATCTTGATGACCAGATAACCGCTGTCATTTGTCTGCGGGAATTCAAAATCCTTGATACTGCGCCGCTCTTCAGGCAGATCGATTTCCTCCATGCGGTCGATCATCTTGCGTTTATTGCGCACGGCCGAGGCCTTATTGGGCTGGGCGTGAAATCGTTCCACGAAACGTTCTAATTGGGCGCGCTTTTTATCGACAACCTTCTTTTGTTTCTCCAGAGATTCATAACGCTGCTCTTTCATCGCCTCATACTGCTCATAATTTCCTTTGACCTTGGTCACCCGGCCGCCTTCCAAAATAATGGTGTAATTGGTGACATCATTTAAGAAAACCTTATCATGCGAGATAATGACAAAGGTTCCCTTATAATTGGACAAGAAACTTTTAAACCATAAGGTCGCTTCCAAATCCAGATAGTTGGTAGGCTCGTCTAAAAGAAGCAGGTCATAGGGATAGGTAAGCAGTTTGGCGAGCAGCGTGCGCATCTGCCAGCCGCCGCTTAACTGTAGAATTGGACGATTAAAATCCTGCTGGCGGAATCCTAACCCGGACAAAATTTTCTTGGCCTTGTGCTCAAGCTCATAAAAACCCATTTGTTCCAATTCGTGCAGGATATCGCTGTAACGCGGGGTATCAGATTTGTTGGCCTTGTCCAGTTCATCGAGCTCTTGATTGAGAGCCTTGATCCGGTCGTCACCGCTGATGAGTTCTTCGAGCACCGTCCGCTGCGAGTCAAAATGGGCCTCCTGGGGAAGATATCCAATATTAATATTTTTTTGGACTTGAACACTGCCGCCACCGGGCTGCAGCTGGCCTAAGATGATTGAGAAAAGTGTCGTCTTTCCGGTACCGTTGGGACCAGTCAAACCGATTTTCTCATCGCGAAAAATACTTAAGGAAACATCACTCAAAAGCATCCGCTCGTTAAAATTTTGAGAGATGTTGGTAATGGTAATCATAGTTTGTCCCGTAATGACAATTGTTCTTTCTCATCTAAAAATCGCCAGTGCCCCGTCTTTAGTTCCCCTAAAGCCAATGGCCCCTGCGAAATCCTTTTTAAATGAACCACTTCGTGACCGACGGATCTGCACATCAGACGGATCTGACGCTTCTTGCCTTCATGAATCGTCATAAAAAATTTTGTTTTCCCGCCAGCGAATCTCACGTCCTTAATCTTCGCGGGTGAAGTCTTCTCGCCTTCAATCACAACACCCTTCTCTAATCTTCGCTTACTGGCTTCTGTCATCTGTCCGCTGATTTCAACATAATAAACTTTATCCACATCAAATTTCGGATGCGTCAATTTATGAGCCACATCACCGTCATTGGTGAAAAGTAATAACCCTTCCGTGTCTTGATCCAAACGGCCAGCGGGTTTAAGATGACGAAATTTTTCCGGTAAAAGTTCGACAACCGACTTCTCACCGTGATGTTGGGCCATGGTCGTCACGTACCCTGACGGCTTGTTAAGGATAACATATTCGTACTGTTTTATCGCGACCAATTTTCCACGGACCGCCACTTGATCACACGCCAAAGAAACTTTCCACGAAGGCTCGGTCATACGCTGACCATTGACCGTTACCAGGCCCTGCTGAATCATCTCCATCGCCCGACGGCGGGAACAAACGTCGTTGTGGGAAAGAAAAACTTGTAAACGCATATTAAATACAATTCGGTAATAAGGTTGGGGGGTGTTTCGGGCGAGTTTGCTTCGTCCAGCCAAAGCTGGGCGAAGCATTGTCTGAGCCAGAAACACACACCAACCTTATGCACATTGAAATCTAATTGCCATTGCGCTGCCGCAACGCTTCATAAACTAAAATAGCTGCGGCGGCGGAAACATTCAAAGAATCCGCAACCCCTAACATCGGAATTTTTATGGCCGCATGACTGTGCTTCTTCCAAAATTCACTAACACCTTCTTCTTCGCTCCCCAGCACCAAAGCCAAAGGGATACGATAGTTCGCCTTCGTATAAATTTTCTGGGCATCAACCCTGGTCGTATAAATCTTGATCTCTTTTGCTTTTAGAAAATCCAGCGCCGTTTTATTATCACTTTGAATAACCGGGACGGAGAAAACCGTCCCTAAACTGGCGCGCACGACATTCGGGTTATAAACATCCGTCTGGCCGTCGCAGATAATGAGGCCATCAACGCCGGCACCGTCGCAGCCTCTTAAAATAGCTCCCAAGTTGCCGGGCTTTTCGATTCTCTCCACAATGACTAAAAAAGGAATATTTTTAAAACTGATCTGAGCAAGAGTCTTCTGCGGCTGACGGCCCACGGCTAAAATACCTTCCGCCCTTTGGCCATAGGCCATTTTTAAGAATACTTCTTTGTTTGTCTCAATAACGGCGGCATTGTTCCGACGAACTTGCTGAACAATCGGCCGGTTTTTTTTCTGTTCCAACAACTCGCCACAGAGATAAACTTCCTTCAACTCAACACCGGCTTTTAATGCCTGCGCGACTTCGCGTACTCCTTCGATAATCATCAAACCCGTTTGATCCCGCTCTTTGCGTTCGCGCAGGGCGACAACTTTCTTCACCGAAGTATTCGTCAGACTGGTAATGATTTTAGTCAAGGGCATGGCGTAATACGTTTAACATTTTCTGCTGACAGCAAAACTGGTCTGTCTGCCAGGAACGGATGATTTCTTTTTTGCGTGCCGGCCAAAGATATTTATATGTGTCCCATCCTAAACGCGGCCCCATGCGGTTGACCCACGGAGGATTTTCCATGAAGCTAAAAATTCCGTCAGGCAAAATACTGTTTTTAAGGGCCTTGTACGTCCAATAGGTCCAATGAAAATCCATTTCTTTAAAACAGGACAAAACATCCCTGAGCCATTTGTCTTCCCCATAAACCCCGTCCCTGGAATTAGCGCCAAATTCCCCGACAAAGACAGGCACCCCGCGTTGACGAGCGGATTGAGTATGTTCAGCGATTAATTTTTCGAGATAGGTTTTATTCCAGGAAATACCGTAACGCTTCAAGGGATACGATAAGAACTGGACAAAGTTAGACGTGTAATCGATCGGCACATAACAGTGGACGCTTAATACCAAATTATCATCATCAAAATCATCCAAACATTTCAGGTCGGTTGCCCAGCGATTCCCTTCGACAAAAAGGATATGATTTTTGTCTACCTTACGAATCGTTTTAATAAGCTTTGTATAAAATTCATTTAAAAGCACAGTATTGTCCAAAACGGCCTCATTTAAAAGGTCATACCCGGCCACCCAGGGTTTATCCTTATACCGGTCGGATAAAAATTCCCAAAGCGCGTATGTCCGACGGCGGAAACTTTCCTTGGTCCACAACTCGGCTTGTCCGAAACTGTCGGAATGCCAGTCATGATTCTGCGAACCCGCCGCGGCATGCAGATCTAAAATAATCCAGATCTTATATTTTTCTCCCCAGCGGACGATTTTGTCCAAATAGGCCAGTCCATTTTTGTCGTATTGATACGGGATCTTTTCCACCAAACGATGATTAAAAGGAACGCGGACACAATTAAAGCCAAGCTCCGCGATGGTCTTGATATCGTTCTCCTGAATGAAATGGTCGCGGAAAGCTTTCTCAAACTCTGCCAGCGCTTTTGCCCCCAAGGCCTTGGCGAATTCCCCTTTGAATTTTCGTTCGGGATAATTTAAAGAATGTAGGATGTACCCTTCCATCATCAGCCAGCCGCCTAAGTTCACGCCTTTTAGAATGATCGGCTTTCCGTTGGGAGTGACAATCCGCGTTTTTTGTGTTTTTAAAAATGGCGCCATGTGTTCGCCTTTCTTACAAAAGATTAAGTTCAATTAGAAATGAACCAATCCCACTTATAAATTTATCGCGAGAATCCACATGATTGGTATTATGCCCGCCGGTAATCTGTAAAAATTCTTTTGGATTTGCCGCAGCAGCGAATAATTCTTTGCCCAATTGAAAAGGGATAATCTCATCATTGATGCTGTGGATAAAAAGTTTCGGGATAAGGATATCCTTCACCTTATTCACTGAATCCATTTTTGTTTGAAGTAACAACGTGGGGATGAATGGATAAATCGTTTTGCTGATATCGGCCGCGGATGTAAAAGAGGAATCAATAATCAAGGCGGCTAATTTTCGTTCGCCGGCTAAATCCACCGCCACCACGCCGCCCAAGGAAGCGCCATACCCAATAATTTTGTCTTTATCAATATCCGTTCGTGTCCGCAGATAATCATAGGCGGCCATAGCGTCGATATAAATGCCCTTTTCCGTGGGGTCTCCCTGGCTTCGTCCATAACCGCGATAGTCAAGAATAAAAACATTCAACCCCATGGCATAAAACATCGCGATCTTTTCCAAACGTTGGCTGATATTGCCCGCATTGCCGTGGAAAAAAAGCAAAGTTGCCTGCGCCTTTGGGTTTTTAATCAACCAGCCGTTAAGTCTTATCTGATCTCGAGTGACAAAATACACATCTTCAAAGGCAAGGTTAATATCCTGCGGGGTGACGGGAATTTCTTTGGTGGGATGAAAGATGCTCTTGCCTTCAATATACCGGACTAAAATAACCAACGCGGAAACACCCAAGATCGCCAAAAATAAAAATTTAATCATCGACTTTCAACATTCGGCTTTCGATACGGAATGAGGCTGAGCATAATTTTGATGGCATTGAGGACCGTTTCAATCGGGCAGGGTTTGGTGATGTAATGATCGGCTTCCAGCGCGTAGCCTTTTTTCATATTTTCCATTTCACTTAAAGCCGAAATAATAATCACCGGCTGCCATTTGTCCGCGGGCGGATGCTCGCGTAAATTCTTTAAAATCTCAAAGCCATCCATTTCCGGCATCGTTAAATCCAATAAAATGACATCCGGAGATTCACTGACAATTTTTTCCCATGCCTCTTTGCCGTTGGTAGCGGTGACAACCGCGTACCCCTCTCGGATGATCTTCTTGGCCATCACCTCCAAGACATCTTTTTCATCATCGGCAATCAAAATCTTTGTTTTTATCTTTTCGCTATCCATACTCGCCCTATCCTACTTTCTGGCTGAAGAATAACTGGCTAAGTGGTAATTGATCTCGGTCGATGGCATCGCGTGTTTCTCCACCTTGACTTGAGCTTTGTCAAAAAATTCTTTGGCCAGGGTATCATGAAAATCAGAGAATACCACAATGCGCGTGATCCCGGCGGTAATCAAGGCCTTGGCACACGTCGTGCACGGCATATTCGTCACGTACGCGGTGGCCCCGTCAATGGCATTGCCCCATTTGGCCGCCTGCACTAAAGCGTTCATCTCCGCGTGGACCGTGCGGACGCAATGATTATCAACAATCAAGCATCCGATATCTTCACAATGAGCGTCCCCGGGGATAGAACCGTTATACCCGGTTGAGATCACATGTTTATCTTTGGCAATGATACAGCCGCAATGCATCCGCGGACAAGTGGCCCGTTCGGAAGCGATCATCGCGAGTTTTAAAAAATACTCATCCCAATCTGGTCGTTTGCTCATCGCTTTTATCACCATTTTAGAAATTTAAAGTACGCTATCTTATCAAATAAAAAATGATTTGAAAAGCGCTATAAAAGACCCCTTACCCGACCCCTTACCCGACTCAATATCCGGCTCACCCCTTGTTGAAAAACTTTTGGCTCCGGTAAAAGGCTCAACACAATATAAACGCCAGCCTGAAAATCAAAAAAATATCCCGGGTGAATAAACACGTGGTCTCGCTCCAAGAATTCCAATATCCAATCCTCTTCACTTTTAATATTCGGCAGACGCACAATCGCATACCACCCGCCCTCAACAGGCAAACACTGGCACGCGGGAACAGCGGCAACTTTCTTTGTGAGATAATCGTGATTACTCAATAAATGTCCTGAAATTTCTTTCTGAATGACTGGCTGGAGCTTAAGCCATTCGGGCAGGGCATTGAGTGCCGGAGTATTGACCGAAAGATATGTATCTAAAATAATCTCTAACCGTTCCAAAGCTGCCGCGACGAGTTTGTCGGGACCACTGACAATGACCCAGCCAATCTTCATTTGCGGCAGACCTAAAGATTTTGAGGCCCCGGCTAAACTAAATGTTAGTACAGACGAATTTCCCGCCAGGCTTGACACAATTTTTTTGTCCCGATCAAATCGATAATCGCTAAAAACCTCATCGCAAATTAAAACCAGATTGTGTTTCTGACAAATATGATTCAGCTCGGCCAACTCTTCTTCCCTAATATAAGAACCAGTGGGGTTATTGGGATTGACTAAAAGAACAGCTTTTGTTCTCGGAGAAATCGCCTTGGTCAAAGCCTTAAAATCAATCGACCATCGATCGTCATAAATCAAAGGATACTGCTCCATCCCAACATCATTTAACTGCGCGAGAAATTCAAACAGAGGATAGCTGGGCCGGGGCACAAGAATACATTCATCTTGGTCCACGAGCAATCGAAAGAGAAACGCGTAAGCCTCCGAGGTACTGGCGGTAAAAAAAACGCGCTGTTCCTTGATCCGAATCCCTTTTTGCTGATAATGAGAAACAATCGCTTCGCGGGCCGGGACACTTGCCCAGGGAGAAGGTTCATAAGACATATTCTTGGGATTGGCCAGCGCGGTTAGAATTTTTTCTTTTGGATATTTAAAACCGTAAAGGGTAGGATTGGATTCGGTTAAATCAATAATCTGCTCACCCTGTTGACGGAGAGCCGAAAGCCGCGCCATCAAAGGGTTCATCTCAAACGACCAGTTTGTCCTCCGGGTAAACATCCGCTTTACTCATAGAAGCAAATCATCGTTTGCCCCTACTTCTTCTCTTTTAACCTGCGGATTTCGCCGTCGATAAAAAGGAGATTCTTGCTCGTCTCCCCACCGGCCAGTTTGATCATATCCAGGATTGATTTAAAAAGATTCTCTTCTTCCACCTGCTCCTCGACATACCACTGGAGAAAATGGAACGAAGCAAAATCCTTGGAATTAAAACAAAACTCAACCAATTTATTGATGGACGCGGAAACGCCTCGTTCATGTTCCAGGGCGGTTGAAAAAACATGGGTAATGGATTTATAGCTGTGCGATGGTTCCTTGATCTCAGGGGCAATGGCGTGGCCGCCGGCTTCATTGATGTACTTAAATAATTTCATCATGTGCCCTTTTTCTTCCTCAGACTGTTCATAAAAGAAGACGGCACAGCCCCGCAGACCCTGTTGCTCGCACCACGAGGCCATGGACAAATAAGAATTGACCGCGAACGCCTCTTTAGCTACCTGTCTGTTTAACGCTTCAGCAATTTTTTTGGAAATCATCGCAAACTCCTTTCAAACAGCTTCGGGTTCATTTCTTTTACTGACCTTTTCTGAGCTAACATTAATAGTTGTAGTCAGTATCTCGACGTTTGTCATCTTAAAATTATTAATGTCGGTTGTACAAACGTCAATAAGACGGTGTGAATTATACACGCAATCCCCAACGCCAACAAGAAATTAAAAGGGCTAAAATTCCCTGCCTAACTGCCTGGCTTCCTGCATCGCGACCTCAAGGCGTTCCCGCTGGATCTTGGGGCCCAGAATATCCGTCGGCTGAGCATGAACAAATTTAATATTCGTAATCCCGATAAACCCAAAAATTGTCTTTAAATACGACACCTGGGAATCCAGCGGCTGCAAAGGGCTGACGGAAGTGTAATCATGGCCGCGCGAGGTAATGACGACCATTTTACGATTTGTAATCAATCCCTGATTACCCTTCTCCGTTGGCCGGAAAGTATAATGCGGTTGGACAATGATGTCGATGTAATGTTTTAAGAAATAAGGGATGTGAAAATTCCACATCGGCACGGTAATTAACCTCAAAAGTGCGCGATTGTGATGATTTTATCCGTTGAATATATTCAAATAGCGACGGTAATAATGTATAATCCAGAGCAAAATAATGCTGTGACAGAAAATACCCTAATGGGGAACTTTG
>Ga0247727_10002684_pt1 | contig 40342 bp, 34 predicted proteins | sample WisWelCaveWW1625_FD_202498 | JGI IMG/M metagenome (GOLD analysis project Ga0247727, IMG submission 202498) | Biofilm microbial communities from Wishing Well Cave, Virginia, United States - WW16-25 | ecosystem: Environmental > Aquatic > Deep subsurface > Groundwater > Cave microbial mat | place... | reverse complement strand
CCAAATCGCAAAAATATGCTCAAAACGGTCGCGTCGCATTGCGTCCGGCCCGTCGCCGTCCGCCGAGACCCCCTCCAGCGCGTTTTCACACGGCCAAGACCCATAGCGGGCGTTCGAAAACCGCCCGCCCTCCGCGATAGAAATCCGCAACCCTTCTTCGGCTGGCAGGCGTTTCCGTAGGTGGAAATGGCCTTCGTCCCGTCATGGTCGGTCGCTATCTCGCGACAGGTGCATGAAAGTCATGCGCTATCCTCGACGAGGCGCCTTCCTCAGAAAACAACCCAATGATCTAGTCAGACCTGTCGATACCTCGCTTACTTCTCAATTCGTGGCAAGACCAATGGCACTAATCTTCATCTCGCACTCAAACCTTGATCGTAGCACCGCGGCCCAGATGAGGGACTGGCTAGCCACCCAAGGGATCGACTCAGTCTTTCTAGACTTTCACAGCGAAAGCGGTGTTTACCCTGGTGAGTCCTGGGAGCGCCGCCTCTACGATGAGGTCTCCAGGTGCAGCGCGATCCTCCTAATTCTTACGCGCAATTGGCTGGAAAGCAAATGGTGCTTTGCGGAGTATACGCAATGTCGAGCCCTCGGTAAGCTTGTGCTTCCCGTACAATTTGAGGCGCTGCCTGCGAGGAGTGTCGCCAATGACCTCCAGCATATACGCTGGTATTCCGACCTCACTTTGGCGCAGGAGAGGCTCCTATCCCAAATCCACAGAATTGCACTGGCGTCCCAGAGCCATTTTGATTGGGACCCTCGTCGGCCGCCCTATCCGGGCCTGCTATCCTTCCAGGCGGAAGATGCCGCAATATATTATGGGAGGAATTCCGAAATTCAACAATTGATCGAACGCCTTAATGTTAATCGGTTAAACCGCACCCGCAAACTTGTTCTGTTGTTAGGCGCCTCAGGCACCGGAAAATCCTCGCTGATCAGAGCAGGTATCCTCCCGCGCTTAAGATGGGACACGGCTTATTGGGCCCCGCTGTCTCCAATCCGGCCAGGACGCACCCCAGTTTTGGAATTGGCCAGGTGTCTCGCACTAGCGAGTGGCTACCCTGGTGATGCAGAGAAGTTCGCAGCAGAACTACTCTCAAACGATTACCGCGTTCACCTTGGGCACTATCTTGACAAGGTCCGCCGGCTAGCCGATTCAGCGTTCGCCCAAATGCTAATATGCATCGATCAAGGCGAGGAACTCTTCCACCTCCCTCGTGAAGCCCAATGTGCTCGCTTCATAAAGTTGCTGTCGTGCATGCTCACCGAGCACGATGATGTCACAATATTGATGGGACTGCGCTCAGACGCGCTGCACGATCTTCAATCCCGTGGAGGTATCGATTTCGACTTAGACGAGTACTTCCTAAGGTTTCTACCAATCGAGCGCATACCTATGCCCTTTGATCCGGTTCGAAGCCGAAAAACGCTGTTAGATCAAGAGGAAGCACCCGTTGGTGGTCTGACGCAGGTCGGCAATCTAAAGCGTTGCCCTGCCGAGGTTCTTTGGGTTACCGCCGGAGCAAAAGGCATAGGCATGAATCGAGCGTCTCCCCGACATTATTCGTGGACCAGCGCGGGTCGCGAACTTGAACGTGGAAGAAGGCCTCGTTGCGCGAATAATCTCTGATGCGAGAGATCCAGAGGCACTACCGCTCGTAGCTTTCGCTTTACGAGAAGTCTTCAATCTGGCAGGCTCTTCTAACACCTTATCGCTTGCGTCGTATCTTCAACTCGGTGACAGCGCCGGCCAACTCTCACCTTTGGAGAACGCGGTACAGCAGCGCGCGGATAGGCTCATCCACAGCCTTGGGTCGGCGGAACTTGAGATGCTACGCTCCATTTTCCTTTTTCAGCTGCTCCAATTTTCAATCAACAGTGCGGATGACCTTGAACTCACTCCGCAGCGTGCCAGATGGCGCAACCTACCCGCGACTTCCCATGGGATCCTCGAAGCGTTCGTTCAACAGCGCTTGCTAATTAGTGACGGCGAAGGGGACGAACGCACCCTGAAGATTGCTCATCAATCACTTCTGAAAAATTGGCAGACATTGCTCCAATGGGTGCAAGATGAATCCGAGGTAATCCGCTTCCGCCACGCGTTCAATGTGCTCTTCGCGCGTTGGGAGAGGGCAGCTGATGGGGAAAAGAGTGATTGCCTCCTGCGCGACACCATGCTTCGTCAAGCGCTCGATGCTCAGACGAAACCAGCGGTGAACCTCACGCGAGCCGAGAAGAACTTCATTGAGGTGTCGCGAGCGGGTCCTGACTTTGTTAATTGGTACCGGTCCTTTGCCGCGGATGCCCACCAGTTCCTATCGGGACACTCCAAAAGAATTCTGATTGGGTACAAGCTGGAGACGGCAAATCGTTGGCGATCTTCGGCCCCTAACTGTTTCGATGATGCGTCTTTGCGTTATCTTGAAGTATGTAATACCAATTTCGATCGTATCCGTTTTTGGTACGAGAATTTTCGCCTAAACTACACGCCCGATCTCCCACAAAGGGTAGTACTAACTGCGAGACTGTTAGGACGCGCTTCGACCGGCTTTTTCGGAAAAACAGTAGGCCCCTTGGTGCTCGGTGCGGCTATTCTTCTACCTCTTCTAGGCGTTACCTCCCTTTTTCTATACGTCGCGTTCCTGTTAGTGACGTATTCAATTGGTGCGCCTGCCCTGAGCGAAGCAGCCCTTAGGGAGGGTATCGTTTTCAAGGACGGCGAATCTGCCTTATTTCGAACCAGCTCTGGCAATGTTGTGGGGATATTTAAGAAGGGAGATATTTATCGGAAGATTGAATTTGACGCTATAACTAAGGCGAAGGAATTGATTTTGTGCGCTGACGGTACGCGAGCTTATGTGCCCACTACTGGTGACCCGCCAAAACTTCACGTCTTTGATATCGGCAATGCCAACCATAGGACCATAGAACTAAACCACGCATTTGGCATGTCTTTAGTATGGTCTATGAGATGTGATGAAGCCCCCGACACTCTCATGGGCGCCGCCGTATTTTCATTAACATTTTGGTCGGATGGACTGTTTGATACGATGACCTCCGAAGTGTCTTTTTTCCGGGATGAGCACGATCAGCCCGTTCGCCTGCTCGGTATGTTGCCGAATGGCGATGTGCTTACTTTGAGGAAGACGGACCACCCAATGTCCGAGACCTCATCTTTGATTGTGTTTGAACATCGCACCAGGCGACCAAAAAGGTCCTTCCCCTTGGGGGTGAAAAGCTCGTCGAGGTTTGCTTTTTATTCTGCGTCGTTACTTCTTGTTGACTCCCCACAGAGCGAACAGGAGGGTGTTGTTACCTGGCAACTAAGGGATGGGACACTTAGGGAGGGAATTAGGGTATCCGGGCCGTTAGGTTATTGGGATGTTAATAAGAGCGGAACTCGGCTTGCAACGCTCGACCGTCGCGGTCGGTTGAGTGTGTTTGATCTGGAAAGGGGTGTATTGTTGGCCGCTAGGGACGGTTTTGTGGACGTTATTGACATGTCTCTCTCTGGCGCTGGTACCAAAGTACTTCTGAAGTTGAAGGGCATTAAGGCGGAGATAGTCGATATCACACGCGGCTTCGAGCGTCGCCCGTTGCACATCGAGATGCGGGCGTTCGACCAGTTCCTCAACAATTACCTTACCATTCCGTACGGGGATTTGGTATTAGTGACTGGGTCGTCCGGTAATCGGGTGATTGCACAGTTCAACAAGCGGAGGCCGACCTTATGGAACTCGCGGCCGGAATTGTTGCAGCAGCAGCTCGGAGCGGAGGAGGACATCGTCGCCTATGTGGGTCTGAGTCCCGATGAGCGGTACGCGTTTACAACCACAAACGATGGTGCGATTCACATTTACGATGCGAGTCGCGGCGGTTTGATCTGGTCTTCAAAGTCCGGCTCGCGATGAAGGTCGACCTCCTCTTGTGGGCCTGTGAGACTTAAAAACAGTCGAACAGCTATCTCATGATGCAAGCCAGGCTTGGTTCGACAGGTTCTGGCACATTTCACCCCTCAATCATTCGGCAGGTTTCGGGGCACAGCAGTCGCGCGATGTGTTGGCGCGGCTACGCAAATCTGCCTGCAACGACCAGTGGCGCGTTCGCTTTCGTTGGACGGATGATGGTCCGGCCGATGTCGAGATTGTGGACTATCACTGAGGAAAGACGGCAATGAAGATCGTTGCCAAGCTGCCACCGATGCATCCAGGCGAGATGCTGCGCGAGGAGTTTCTGAAACCCATGGAGCTGACGCCCTACAGGGTGGCAAAAGCGTGCGGGGTGCCACGCACGCGCATCGAGCGCATCGTGCGCGAGGAACTCGGCGTCACGGCCGACACGGCGCTTCGCCTGGCGAAGTTTTTCGGCACGACAGCCGGGTTCTGGATGAACCTGCAGAAGAGGTACGATATCCGGGTGGCCGAGCGGGCCATCGCCGCCGAGCTCGATGCCATCGAAACGTTCAAACAAGAGGCTGCTTGAAGTCTAAGGTTCGCGGCCACGCGCGACCAGCCCTGGCGTGATGTTGCGGCGGCCGTGCAGGATCCGCAGCACATGTACGGTCCCGCTTTTTGGACCGCCGTCATAGAAGATGAGATAGGGATTAACCGACACGAGGCGGGTCTCTGCGCCGAGCTGCGGTCGTGGAGCGCCTATCCCGGGAAACCTAGCCAAGCGCCTTATCACGCGTTTGAATTTGGTGTCGTACTTGCGCGCCGTCTGCGTGCCCGCAACATCAGCCAGATCTGCCAAGAGTGAAAGAAGGTCGCGCCGTGCCCGAGCCGACAGGCTGACCTTGGCCATCAGGCGCCGCGCTTCTTGAGCCAGGCGTCCGTTTCTGCAAAGACGTCCTCAGCGGGTATGCTCTCGCCCCGCGCGATTTCGGCGCGCGCCTCGTCGAGGTACGGCTTCGCCCAGGATAGATCGCCGAGGTCGTCGCCCCCCATGAGATCGTCGACCGCGAGCCGCACCGCCTCCTCGACCGAGGCGAATTGCCCGTCCGCGACCGCCTCTTCCAGCCGCTTCTGCTGTTCCGGCGTCAGGGTGATGGTCATGGACGCAACGGTACCACACCAACCCCGCGCCAGCGCAATGGGCCTGACTGCCGGGCCCAATATCTGCTAGGAAGCGCCGTCAGATCAGCACGAAAGCGCCGCCCATGACCTATGTCTTCACCCCCGCCCTCCAGCCCGCACTCCCCATCAAGGGCTCCGACAAGCTGTTTCCTATTCACCGCATCTATTGCGTCGGCCGCAACTACGCCGAGCACACCAAGGAGATGGGCGGCGACACCAAGGACCCGCCGTTCTTCTTCCAGAAGAATGCCGATAATGTCGCGATCGATGGCAAGTTCCCCTACCCGCCGGCGACGCAAAACGTGCATTTCGAGATCGAGCTGGTGGTGGCGCTGAAATCGGGCGGCGTGAACATCAAGGCCGCCGACGCCATGAGTCATGTGTTCGGCTACGCCGTCGGCATCGACATGACGCGCCGCGACCTGCAGGACGCCGCCAAGAAGCTGGCCCGCCCGTGGGAGGTGGCCAAGGCGTTCGAGCACTCCGCCCCGTGCACGGCCTTGGTGCCGGCCCAGCACGTCGAGAGCCCATCCAAGGGCGCGATCTGGCTCGACGTCAACGGCGAGCGGCGGCAAACGGGCGACCTGAGCCAGATGATCTGGGATATTCCCCACCAGATCGAATTCCTGTCCGGGCTGTTCGAGCTGAAGGCCGGCGATCTCATCTTCACGGGAACACCTTCGGGTGTCGGCGCCATCAAGAGAGGCGACAAGATGAAGGGCCACATCGACGGCGTCGGCGATCTGGAGGTGGTGGTCGCTTGAGGACTGTCATCCCGGAATTTCGCGGCGAGCGAAATATCCGGGACCCAGGGGCTGCGAGGCGAGGCGATAGTTTGTAGCCCCGGGTCCCGGCTTTCGCGCTTCGCGCTCGGCCGGGATGACAGCTTGGACATCATTGCCGCCACATGCAGTCTGAGCTCGGAGATACCCATGCCCCGTCGCGCCGCCGACCTTCTCGTAGATTGCCTCGCAGCCCACGGCGTCGATCGCGTGTTCTGCGTGCCGGGCGAAAGCTATCTGGCGGTGCTCGACGCCCTGCATGACAGCAACGCGATTGAGACCATCGTCTGCCGGCACGAGAGCGGCGCCGGCTTCATGGCTGTGGGCGATGCCAAGCTCACGGCGCGGCCGGGCGTGGCCTTCGTCAGCCGCGGGCCGGGCGCCACCAACGCAGCGATTGCGGTTCACGTCGCCGAGCAGGACGCGGTGCCGCTCATCCTGTTCGTCGGCCAGGTGCCGCGCTCCGAGATCGGCCGGCGGTCGTTCCAGGAGGTCGACTACGCCAAGACCTTCGCCGACATGGCCAAGGCGGTCTACCTGATCCACGACGCAGCCCGCGTGCCGGAGATTGTCGCGCGGGCCTTCGTCGAGGCGCAGGCCCCGACGCCGGGGCCGGTGGTGGTCGTGCTGCCCGAGGACATGCTCGAGGACAGCACGGATGCGCCGGCGATCGAGCCGCTCGCGCTGCCGCAAGGTGGCGCCGCGTCGGCAGCGGATATCGATGCGATCGCCGCCCTCGTCGCCAAGGCCGAGCGGCCGCTGCTGCTGGCAGGCGGTGGCGGGCTCGGCACCGCGCGGGGGCGCAAGGCGCTGCTGGCGGCGTCGGAAGCGCATCATCTGCCCGTCGCACTCACCTTCAAGCGGCAGGACTACTTTCCCAACACCCATCCGCATTACGCTGGGCATCTCGGCTTCAAGATCGCGAAGGCGGCGGTCCAGCGCTACCTTGAGTCCAACCTCATACTGGCCGTCGGCACGCGGCTCACCGAGGCGACCACGCAGGGCTACACGCTGCCCGCCTCGCCGGTGCCGCGGCAAGCCCTGATCCACATCCACGACGACCCGCGCCAGATCGGGCGCAACTACACGGCCGCCAAGGCGCTGGTCGCTGACCCGGTTGCGGTGCTCGAGGCGCTGGCTGCCAAGCCGGGAGCGGCGCCCGCCAAGCGCGCCCAGTGGATCAGGAAGCTCAACGATCCGGTCGCCAAGGCGATGGTATGGTCGCCGCCCGCCGACGGCCTGCTCGACATGGGCCCCATCGTCGCCGCCCTGACCAAGCGGCTCGACAAGGATGCGATCCTCGTCACCGACGCCGGCAACTTCTCGGGCTGGCTGCACCGGCATTTCCCGTTCAACGGCGAGCACGTTCTGATCGGCTGCGTCGGCGGCGCCATGGGTATCGGCATGCCGGCGAGCGTGGCGGCGGCGCTGCGCTTTCCCGGACGGCAGGTGATCCATTTCCTCGGCGACGGCGGCGCCCTGATGACGGGCTCGGAGTTGGCGACCGCCGTGCAGTACGGCGCCGCGGTCAAGACCTTCATCTCCAACAACGGCAGCTACGGCACCATCCGCATGCACCAGGAGCTCGCCTACAAGGGCCGCGTGCACGGCACCGCGCTCAAGAACCCAGATTTCGCCAAGTGGGCCGAGAGCTTCGGCGCGCTCGGCTTGACTATTTCGTCGATCGATGAGGCGCCGGGGATCGTCGATGAGACGCTCGCGCACGACGGCCCGGTGGTTGTCGACGTGAAAACTGCGCTGGAGCACATCACGCCGTTCGCCACCATCGCTGCGCTGCGGGGGTGAGCGCTGTTCGCACATCTACCTGAAACTGCAAGTACAGACATGCCGGGGCCTGTTGTCATCGCGGGCCTTGCCTGCACCGGCGAAGGCCGGTGTGCCCGCGATCCAGCGACCAACGAGCGCCATTGGAACGGGTTGACGCTCAACAGCACCGCATCGTTGCGGCGCGCTGGATACCGGGGACAAGCCCCGGTATGACATGGTGGTCGCACGTCGCATTCAGAGGGAGCCAAGCATGCAAGACCACGACGTCGTCGGCATCGGCAACGCCATCGTCGACATCATCGGCCGCTGCGACGAGGCGTTTCTCGTCAAGCATGCCCGCGCCAAGGGCTCCATGCAGCTGGTCGATGCCGCAACCGTCGCCGCACTCTACGACGCCATGGGGCCGGGAACCGAGATCTCCGGCGGCTCGGTTGCCAACACGATGGTGGGGATCGCTTCGTTCGGCGGCAAGGCCGGCTTCATCGGCAAGACCGCCGACGACCGGCTCGGCCAGGTTTTCCGCCATGACATCGCGGCGGCGGGCGTCACATTCAAGACGCCGGCGGCTGCAGGAGCAGAACCGACCGGCCGCTCGCTCATTCTCGTCACACCGGACGGCCAGCGCACCATGAACACCTTTCTCGGCGTCAGCCCACGGCTGGGCGGCGGCGAGGTGGACGCGGAGCTCATCCGCTCCGCGCGCATCGTCTATCTCGAGGGCTACCTGTTCGACCGGCCGGAGGCCAAGGCGGCGTTCCGGCAGGCCGCAGAGATCGCCGCCAGCTCCGGACGGCAGGTGGCGCTGTCGCTGTCCGACCCGTTCTGCGTCGACCGGCACCGGGCCGAGTTTCTCCAGCTCATTCGCAACTCCGTCGACATCCTGTTCGCCAACGAGGCGGAGATCACCTCGCTCTACGAGACCGGCTCGTTCGACGCGGCGGCGCGGCAGGCGCAGGCCGACACCAAGCTCGCAGCGCTGACGCGTTCGGAAAAGGGCAGTGTCATCCTCGGCGAGGGCAAATCGATCACGATACCTGCGGCACCGGTGGCCAAGGTGGTGGACACTACGGGCGCCGGCGATCTTTACGCCGCGGGCTTCCTCTTCGGGGTGGCGACCGGCAGGAACCTCGAAACGGCCGGCAGGCTCGGCAGCTTGGCTGCGGCCGAGGTCATCTCCCACGTTGGCGCAAGGCCGGCGGTGAAGCTGGCCGACCTGGCGCGGAAAGGCGGGCTGCTTGACTGATCGCAGCATTTACCAGTTGTAGCATCCGCCTGGGCCCCGCCGGCGGGGTGCGGCTCGGGATGGCCCCTTGCCGTAACGCGGGCGCGAGGTTTTTTTGCCCTCGCCGCCGCGCCCGGGGGTGGGGTAGCCGGGCCTCGAGACAGCAAAAAATCGCCGCTCCCGCGTTACAAACTTGGCGGCAGGATAGATTGCATCTGCACCTAGCTTCAGTGGCCTCGAAGGTGAGATGGATGTGCAACCCGCGAGTCGATTTCAATTCAAAACTGCTGTCGACCAATGGAGGAGCCAGATGGCTGAGATCGTACGCCTCAATCCTCCGACGATGGAGAAGCCGCCCGGCTATACCCACGTCGTCGAGGTCAGCGGCTCCGCCCGCATCGTCTACTTTGCCGGCCAGCTCGGCGTCGACAAATCCGGTGCGTTTGCCGGAGCGCTGGGCGACTTCAAGGCGCAGACCGTGCAGGCCTTCGAGAACCTGAAAGCCGCGCTGGAGGCGGTCGGCGGCGGCTTCGAGCATCTGATCAAGATCAACAACTATCTGGTCGACATCGGCCGCAACATGGCCGCCTTCCGCGAAGTGCGCGACCGCTATCTTGTCAAGGCGGCGCTGCCCGCCAGCACCACCGTCGGCGTCCCGGCCCTCGCCCGGCCCGGCGGACTGTTCGAGATCGAGGCTGTTGCGGCACTTCCGCCGGCGCCTGACCGCAGCTAGAACAGCGGCGCCGTGGAGAGAGAGGCCGCGGCGCCGCCGTCCTCAAGCCCGGCAAGAGGGTGTGGGGGGATTCTTGCCGAACTCTTCCGTCTGCACGCTATTCGATGGCGATGCCGTCGCGTGCAACTTCTCAGCTTCCGCTTGCAAAATCGCGCGCAACGCCCCGCTGCGTGCCTTGCATCGCGCGTCCTCGACCGTCATCGGCGGCAGGTGGCCGATGGCGATGCGCTTCAGCTTGCCGCGCCGCCCGCCGATCCATTTCTGCACCAGCCACGTACCGTGACCGTTGGCAGAAACGCGCAGGCCGAGCCCCCTCAGTTCCGTATCCCAGAGGAACACCGACTTGCCGCTGCGGCGGGACGCATTGCGCAGCGTGTTCACCTCACGCTCCGTGATTTTCGCCCTGGCCATGCCGGTGCCCGCGTGCAGCTTCAACCAGAGGCTTCACCACCCGGCCGGAAACGATAGCAACGCCGCCAGCAGGCAAATCGCCAGGACGATGCACCCGTGACCCAAAAGGTTATGCTGCAAGCCATGGCGCGGCCCCATTTTGTGGTCCGGTTGCATCTCGATGGCCCCCTACGCACCACTGGCGTGCTTGGGATGCGCTGCACAGGATAACCTGTAACGGCTATCCGCTATCACGATTCGCCGTGACCTCCAATCCTCGGTGACGCAAACCGCTCGATCCGGTTGTGCATCCACTCCGAAACAGATCTGGAAGGGAAGCTTGATCCATCGCCGGAAAGGGCGCGCGTCCCCTCGAGCCAGCCTGCGTCGACAGCGCGCCCGCGCAGCTTCAGATCCGCCGCAGCGCGACGTTCTCGATACGGTGGTCGGGGGCCTTGCGCAGGATGAGGCGAGCCCGCTGGCGGGTGGGGAGGATGTTCTCGTAGAGGTTCTTCTCGTTGATGGCGCGCCAGATCTGGAGCGCCTCCGCGCGCGCCTCGTCGGCGCTGAGCAGGGCATAGCGGTGGAAGTAGGCTGCCGGATCGCGGAAGGCGGTCTGGCGCAGGCGCATGAAGCGTGTGACGTACCAATCCTCGATCACCTTGGCGTCGGCGTCGAGATAGATCGAGAAGTTGAAGAAATCGGAGACGAAGGGGATCGCCGTGCCGTCCTTGGGCAGGCGCGCCGGTTGCAGCACGTTGAGGCCCTCGACGATGAGGATATCGGGGCGGTCGATGACGGTGGTCTGCCCCGGAATGATGTCATAGTGGAAATGGGAGTAGACCGGAGCCTCGACGTTCGCCTTGCCCGACTTCACGTCGTGCAGGAAATTCAACAGGCGCGCCGTATCGAAGCTCTCCGGAAAACCCTTGCGGTCCATGAACCCGCGGCGCTCCAGCTCCGCGTTCGGATGCAGAAAGCCGTCGGTAGTGATCAGGTCGACGCGCGGGTGATCGGGCCAGCGCGCCAGCAGCGCTCTCAGCACGCGCGCCGTGGTGCTCTTTCCCACCGCCACGGAACCGCCGATGCCGAGGATATAGGGCACCAGGCCATCCTTGCGCCCCAGGAACCGGGTGGTGACGGCATGCAGCTCCTGCGCCGCAGCGACGTGCAAGTTGAGAAGCCGCGACAGCGGCAGGTGGATCTGCTCGACCTCGCTCATCGAAAGATCTTCGATCAGGCCGGACAGTTGCTCCAGGTCGCGCGGCACAAGCGTCATCGGCGTGTCGGCCCGCAGCTTGGCCCACTCTGCCCGGGAGAACACACGGTAGGGCGAGAAGGCGAGGTGGCCTCGATCTGCGGCGGGCGCCAGGAATGTCGCGGCGGGATCGTGCGGCGCGTTCATGAGGCGGGCTTTCCTCTGGCAGCCTTTTCGGCAAGCCCGGAGGTACCCATGCGCGTCTCGAGCTCGGCAAGGACCTCGCGCCAGGAGACCTGCCGGCATTCGAGCAGCACCAGCAGGTGGTAGATGAGATCGGCGGCCTCGCGGGCAAGGGCACGCGTATCGGTGCCGAGCGCGGCGATCACGGTCTCCGTCGCCTCCTCGCCGAGCTTCTTGGCGCAGCGCTCTGGACCCGCCTCGAGCAGCTCCTTGGTGTAGGATTTCGCCGCGTTGTCGTCCCGGCGCGAATGGATCACCGCGGCCAGCCGCTGCATCACGTCGTCGGTCATGGGTTCGTGGATCCTAAGGGGCGGCCACGGCCGCCACTTTCGCACAACACCAACTACGCTGCTGCATGGGCGTCAAGGGCGGTTTGTGGTCCTGGAGTTCGCGCCCAAAGTATCCAGACCAATTTGTTCAGGCCGACGTCGGCTCGATCCGTTTTCGCCTGTGTCGCGGCGCCGAGGGCTGCCTAGACGCCTTGACCACCTTGGGCGGCCGACTGGTCTGTCGATTTGCCAATGCCCGCTCCAAATCGCCGTGTGCGAATGCGGACGCAACGCGCTCGATTTCGGATTTGGATATCTTGTGAGCTGCCGCGGTCTCCCTCCACCGCGATACGGCCGCGCCGACTTCGCCGGCAATGCCCTTGGCCGCTTGCTGATCAAGTCCGAAGTAGTCGGCTACGGACAACGCCAAATCCAGCGAACCCGACCTGTCCTGATCGTTGATCGCCAAGACATGGATGCGGCCGCCAACGTCGATCGGCGATGGATTCATGTCGTATGCGGGGGCAAGGCGCCAGCCGCCCGCGTCGAACAGGAAGCCGTGGTTGCGCAGATGGTCGTCAGTGTTGGACACGAGGATGCTGAAAACCATGCGCCGCCACAGCTCGCGTATGTCTTGAGCCGGGGCACCGCCCATCTGGCGCAACGCATCGACAAGCTCCAGATAGCTGTGGTCCTCGTCGCGATCCTTGACGTCGAGCGCCGTCATCGCCGACATGAACGGCACGCGAACGTCGACATCGCGGCGATCGAACCGCTCGATCAGCAGAACCGCCCTTGCACCTATTCTCTCGATCCGGAATCTGGGGACGCGAATACCCGATGCGTGGGCAAGATTCAGCGTCACCTTCTCCCAAAGGACCACCGACCAGTCATCGTTCCTCCATGGGAACTTGGCGAGATGCAGATTGCCATCCGTGTCGCGAACAACGGCCTTTGGCCTGACGCCGCCGAGTGAGCCGCCGGGAGCCAGCAGGAGAGCGAGGTCGCCTTTGCGCTCCCGGCCCTTCTCGATGCGATCCGCGGCCGACAAGAGCCTGCGCAGATCGAGCAAAGGAGGCACCGGCCTGCCGGTTTGACTCAGGAATGCGTCGACGCCCGGCAACTTGAACCGCAGCGCACCAAGTCGAATCTCATCGTCGACGCCAATCAAGAAATCGGCGGTGTAAAGCGTCTTGGGCTCAACGCCCGCCGCCGCCGCGCGTTCCCGCTCACGGTGACGCATGAGTTTTTGCCCCCACCGGTCGGGGGCCGGATCGGTGAAGGCCGGAAACAGGCCGCGATCGGAATGGAAAGGGCCAGCTATCAGCGGAAGGGCGGGTGCCAACGCGAAGGCTCCGCGCTGTCTCAGCCAATCGCGATCGTACATGAATGTTGCCGTCTCCCGGCCTTGCCTGGCTCGTGTCCAGAGCCGGCCGGCGATGACGGGCTTGCGGGCAACATCCATGTAAACGTGGATTTCACGTTCCACGGTTTACGCCCAGCATGAGAGCTTTGCGCATTCGAACGCGCTTTGGCAGCTGCTCTTCCGCCAAGGCGCGTCCGAGCGGATCGTGCGCGGCGTCGGCCAAGTCCCCCAGCCGATCGACCATGCCGAGAGCGAAGAGCACGCTCGCGTAGATCCCCATCGAAACACCAGCATCCCCCTTCTCCACACGCGCGAGGCTCCTGCGGTTGATGAACGCGCGCTCGGACAGCAGGGCAACGGTGATGCCCCGCCGTCGGCGTGCAATCGAGATATCCATGCCGAGCTTTTTCAGTGCCCTGCGGGCAGGGAGCGGGAGCGCGGCCTGCGACTTCGATACGCGCATGCTGATGCTCCATTAAATGCACGGTGAGAGCATTAAGGAGCATTAAATAGTCCATAGCACACAGAGCCGCAAGGGCTAAAAATTATATCGTCCTGTTATATAAGCCTTGTGATCTTTATAGTGTATTTAATGGTACATTAAGCCGATAGCACATTGGGCGCCGCACAGCTCGGACGCGCTGCCGGCACGATCTTCGAGACGTGCGCAACGACATGTCCGCGACCCGCCAAACGGCGATGCGTGGATCAATACTGCAGCGGGCCGATCAAGCGCTTGCGGATGTGGTCGAGCTGCTCGTAGTTGCCGTACTGGATCGTCAGGTACCCGGTCTCGCCCGGGCCGCGCCGCACCTCGACCTTGAGACCCAGCGCATCGGAAAGATCCTTCTCGAAGGCAAGCGTGTCGGCGTCCTTGTGCGCCGGCTGACGCGCTTGCGCGGGATCCTCGCTGCCGCGCCCGACAATGCCGGCCCCTCGGCCGGCAGGTGTGCGCTGCTGCATTTCGTTCACAAGGGCCTCGACCTCGCGCACGTTCAGGCCGCGAGCGACGATCTCCCCGGCCAGGGCATCGACCTCCTTGTGGCCGATGATGGCGCGCGCGGCGCCTGCCGAAAGCTTGCCTTCGCGCACCAGCGCCAGGACGCTGGGCGGCAGCTTCAAGAGGCGCAGCATGTTGCCGACATGACTGCGGCTTTTGCCCACCACGTCGGAAAGCCGCTCCTGCGTGTAGTCGTGCCTCTCGATCAACTCGTTGTAGCCGGCTGCCTCCTCGATCGGGTTGAGGTCCGTGCGCTGCACGTTCTCGATCAGGGCAAACTCGATGGCCTCGATGTCGGTGAGGTCGCGAACGATCACCGGCACGTTGTGCAGGGAGGCGCGCTGCGCCGCGCGCCAGCGGCGCTCGCCGGCGACGATCTCGAAACCGCCGCGCTGGCGGTCGGGGCGGGCGACAATCGGCTGCACCAGCCCCTTGGCGCGGATCGAATTGGCAAGCTCGGCCAATTCGGCTTCGTCGAAGTCCTTGCGCGGGTTGAGGCCGCTCGGCCGCAACTCGGCGATCGGAATCAGCCGCTGCTCGCCATGCACCGGCAGCGGGCCCTCGGCTTGCGGCTGCGGCTCGCCGATCAGCGAAGCAAGGCCACGGCCGAGCCGACCGCCCTTGTGCAGAGGGATTGGCATGACGGTTCCGGTATTTCTGGCGTTGTCGGTCACTTCTGGAACTCCGCTGGAGGAGTGTAGGTTGGGTCGAGCGAAGCGATGACCCAACGCGAACGAGCATCCGACGTTGCTGTGTTGGGTCTACGCTCCGCTTGACCCAACCTACGCCGCCCGCAGGCGCCGCTCGCGCTCGATGATCTCGTGCGCCAGGCGGATATAGGCCTGGCTGCCCGGGCTGTCGTAGTCGTAGAGCATGATCGGCTTGCCGTGCGATGGCGCCTCCGCCACGCGCACGTTGCGCGGGATCATGGTCTCGTAGACCTTGGCGCCGAAGAAGGCCCGCACCTCGCTTGCAACCTCCTTGGAGAGGGAGGTGCGGGCATCGTGCATGGTCAGCACCACGCCCTGGATCTCGAGGGCGGGGTTCAGCGTGGCCCTGATCTGGTCGATCGTGGCCTTGAGCTGCGAGATGCCTTCCAGAGCGAAGAACTCGCACTGCACCGGCACGAGCACGGCGTGCGCCGCCACCATGGCGTTGAGTGTGAGCAGGTTGAGCGACGGTGGGCAATCGATCAGCAGGTAGGTGTAGGGGATTTCGGCCGGGTTGGCGCGCTGCTCGGCAAGGAGCGCGGTGACGGCGTCGCGCAGCCGGAACGGGCGGCTGGCCTGCGCCATCATTTCAGCCTCCAGGCCGACCAGGTCGGCATTGGCCGGCACCACCGACAGGTTGGGCACCAAGGTCTTGGCGCCGGCCTTGGCGATCGTCGCCCTGCCGGTGAGGATGTCGAAGCTGGTGATGTGGCGCTCGCTTTCCGCCACGCCGACGCCGGTGGAGGCGTTGCCTTGGGGATCGAGGTCGAGGATCAGCACCTTCTCGCCGACGGCGGCGAGTGCGGTGCCGAGGTTGATGGCCGTGGTGGTCTTGCCGACGCCGCCCTTCTGGTTGGCGACGGCGAGGACGCGGAGCGGGCTCGCTGCGGGCATGTCAGTCCTTCGCTTTGCGCTCGAGGTTCGTAATGACGGCGATGCGGCCGTGTCTGTCTGTGACGCTAGAGACCAGCTCGACATCGAACTTCCACATGGTTTCAGCCATTTGCAGTTCCTTGCGGGCCTCCTTGCCCTTCATCAGCAGCAGCGCGGTGCCAGGCGGGGACGACGGCGCAGCCAAACCCAACAGCCTGGCGAGCGGTGCGAGCGCGCGTGCCGACACAACCCGTGGCAATCCTTCATTAACCGGTGTTCTAGCTGATTCGGCCCTGGCCGGCAGGATATCCACGGCAATCCCCGCTTGCCGCGCCACCTCGCGCAGGAAGGCGCACTTGCGCGTGTCGCTCTCGATCAGGGTGACGCGGGGAGAGGGAGACGCCAGCAGAATGGCCACCACCAGGCCCGGGAAGCCGGCGCCGGAGCCCAGATCGATCCAGGAGCGCGTGCCGGGCGGAGCCAAGGGCAGCAGCTGGGCGCTGTCGGCGAAGTGCCGGTGCCAGACGGCGTCGAGCGTGCCGGGCGCCACCAGGTTCACCGCCTTCTGCCACTGGCGCAGCAGCTTCTCGTAGAGGACGAGCCGCTCGATGGTCTCGCGCGAGGCATCGAACGCGGCGGCGAAGTCCTCGGGTCCGCGGATCTCTCGCACGAGCTTCACTCTCGCTTCCCACGCTTCCCCGGTTTTACCGCGAGCCGAACCGGCTGGAACATCTCATTTCGGCGGGCTCGGGGCATGCAGCGTGCCGAACTTTGAAAGCGGCGGACGGACTTGCAATGCGAGCGCCGGGGACCGCCGCCGTCGCACCTGCAGTTCAGGTCTATCTCCCCCGGCGTCGAGGGTTTGGCCCGAGTGTGGGACCGGGATGCGTGTGTCATTCGTAGACAATCGAATGGGCTCTCGAGTGGCACGTCGGGCCCAGTGGAGTTAGCGAATGCACAAGCAAATCATCATAGGTTTGGGTGCGGCGCTGGCGACCTTCGCCGTCAGCGTCTCAGAGGCTTCCGCTTGCAATGGCCAACGCCGCGCCTGCCGTCACTACCGGCCGCCGCCCGTCTACAACTATGTCCCGCCGCCACCGGCCTACGGCTATGTTCCGCCAGCACAGGTCTACGGCTACGCGCCTCCACCGCAGGTCTACGGCTACGCGCCTCCACCGCAGGTCTACGGCTACGCCCCTCCAGCGCAGGTCTACGGCTACGGGCAGCCTCCGGCGTACTACGGGCCGTCGGCCGTTGGCCGCTACCCGCGCGCAGTCCACGGCTATGGCGGACAACCCTACGCTTACGGTCCGTCCCATTACGCGCCACCGACCTACGCCCCACCGGCTCCAGTCTACGGCTACTACCCGCCGCCCAGAGCCGATGCGTATGGATATCAGCCTTACGGCTATGCGCCGCCAGCCTACTCCGACGAATACAGGCCCGCCGGCGTCTGGGTCCAGGTTCGGTAGCTTCCGGGGAACCAAGTGGAGCTCACAAATGCGCAGGATCAACTCGCTTCGCATCTGCGCCGTGGCGGCAGCCGTCGCCCTCGGCCCGACACAGGCTTCGGCCTGTGATTCCTACTGCGGGTACGGCTACGTGCCTCAGGCCTACGCCTACTACGCGCCGCCGATCTATTACGTAGCACCGCCAGTCTACGCGTACTATGCGCCGCCCGTGTACAGCTACTACGCCCCGTCGGCCTACGAATACTACGAGCGGGTCAACGTCTTCCGCGGGCCGCGGTGGGGCTACGGCGCCACGTATTACAACTCCCCTTCCCTATACGGCGGCATCTGGCGATCCGGAGCCTACGGCTACTACGGAGGGCCGCGAGCCTACGCCCGGCCTTACCGCGGCTACGTTCGTGGCCCCGCCGCACGGACGTGGAGGCGCTGGTAGGGAGCGGCCTCCCGCAGTTGGCCCGCCGCAGGAGCCATCTCTGCGCGCAACTACCACTCCCTCGCCGCGTCGAACCGACCCGCATCCAGCCCCAACAGCTCCCAGGTCTTGCGCATGTGCTCCGGCAGCGGCGCGGTGACGTCGATGGCGGGCTCGCCCGCAACGGGATGCGGGATGACCAGCCGCCGTGCGTGCAAATGCAGCTTGGCCTCGATGCCGCTGTCGGCGAGCACCTTGTCGCCCTCGTACTTGTTGTCGCCGACGACGGGGTGGCCGATCAGCGCCATGTGCGCGCGCAGCTGGTGCTGGCGGCCGGTGACGGGCTTCAGCGAGACCCACGAAGCCTTGTGCGCCACACGGTCGATGACCGAGTAGTGCGTGGTGGCATGCATGGCCTTGTTCTGCTCGCCGGGTAGGGCCTTGCGCACGCGGTCGCCGTCGGGACCGGCCGCCTTCACCAGCGCCGCCTCGACTTTGCCCTGGGGCGGCCTCGGCACGCCCTTCACCAGCGCCCAATAGGTCTTGGCCGCTGACCGCGTCTGGAAGATGCGCCCGAGCTTGGCCGCCGCATCGCGATGCTTGGCGACCAGCAGCACGCCGGTGGTATCGCGGTCGAGCCGATGCACCAGCCGCGGCCGGTCGCCGAAACGGTCGGCCATGCCAGCAAGCAGGCCGTCGATGTGCCGCTTTGTGCCCGTCCCACCCTGCACGGCGATGCCGAACGGCTTGTTGAGCACCAGCACATGCTCGTCCTCGAACAGGATCAGCCGTTCGATAAAATCGCGGTCTGCTTTGGACAGGCCGAGCGGCGGCACCACCGACGGGCCGGCCTTGGGCGGCAAGCGCACGACCGCCGGCACACGCACCTGCTGGCCGGCCTCGAGCCGGGTGTTGGCCTGCACCCGCTTGGAATCGACGCGCACCTGGCCCGAGCGCAGCAGCTTTTGCAGATAGCCGTAGGTAACGCTCGGGAAATGCACCCCGACCCAGCGATCGAGGCGCATGCCTGCCTCATCCGGCTTCACCGCGATGGTTTCGACCGGCGCGCTCATGTCAGCGCCCAGCGCGTGAGCCATAACCCAGCGTAGAGCGCCAGGATCGAGACGGTCACCGAGCCGGCCAGATAGAGTCCGGCCGGCAGGTAGTCATGGCGCTGCATCAGATGGGCGAAATCCATCGAGAATGCCGAGAAAGTGGTGTACTCGCCGAGAACACCGGTCGCCAGGAAGGTGCGCAGCTCGTGGGAGCCCTGAAATTTCAACGCAAACGCCTCGATCAGGACGCCCATCAGGAACGACCCGCTCACATTGACAAACAGGGTCCACCAGGGGAACCCCATCCCGAGCCATCGGCCGAAGCCGATGTTGACGAGATGCCGCGCCCCCGAGCCCAGCGCCCCTCCGACCATCGCCCAGATGAGGAGCTTCACGGGTCAATCCACAATCTGTGCGGCCGCTACCGCCTACTTCAGCGGCGAATGCCGCAGCATGATGGTCCAGGCGTAGGTTGGGTCAAGCGGAGCGCAGACCCAACATTTTTCCCAGTAACGGTGTTGGGTCTGCGGCTTCGCCTTGACCCAACCTACTTCAGCGGCGAATGCGCGGCCGGCAGCATGATGGTCGAGTGCAGCTCGTCCAGGAGCGGCGCCGCCTCCTTGATGAACGCCTGCCAGACGGGGTCCTGCATGGCCTCGGCCCGCACCTGCGCGCGATGATTGAGATCGTTGTAGGCCCAGATGTGGCAGGCCTCGTTGGGCTGGCCGGCTTCCGTGATCCACAGGCCCACGATCTTGGAATACTTCTCACGCGCGGGCAGGGTCTTGGCCATCAGCTCGGCCCACTGGCGCACGGCGCCCGGCCTGGTGCGATAGTTGCGGAGCTCGTAGACGTTGGGCGCGCGCCCCGGCGCCACCGGGCCCACGATCGGGTTCAAAAGCCGGATGTCCTGGCGCACGAGATGCGGCCGGATGAGCGGCAGGTACTCGGCGCCCCAGCGCGGGTTCTTGGCGAGTTCGGCCCTGAGCCGGGCCCGCTCGTTGAGGTCCTTGTAGCTCCACAGGTGCACGACCTGGTTGAGCGGCCCGATCTCGGTCGACCAGTAGCCCTCGAGCTTGCCGTAGTCGTCCTTGCGGATGTCGCGCGACACCGTGCCGGAGTTCTTGATCACCTCCGGCAGCATCCCCTGCTTCACGGTGTAGGTTCTCAGTTCATAGATCATCGCAATCCTCCTGATGCCTCCGGCTCCGAGCAGCTGGGTTGGCGCGGGCCGCCAATCTAGTACCTGGTATCGATGAAGCGCAAACCGTGAGACCGCTGAGACCGGGCTCCCCTCCCCCTTGCGGGGAGGGGTTGGGGGTGGGGGTGAATGGCAAGCGCCGCCGATTGCAAGATCGCCGGCGGAAGGCTTGCAATGCACATCGGCTTCCCCTGCATGCAAACCCCACCCGGCTCGGCGCGCGAAGAGCGCGCCTCGCCACCCTCCCCATCAAGGGGAGGGTAGACAGGTCGCGTCCGTCCCACGGTTTCCGTTTCATTGATGCCGGCCGCCGCAACCGCCCGCGGGGATAAACCGCTCGGCGCGCCGGGCAGGTGCCCGGTGTCCGCGCGCCGGGTATAAGAGATACCGACACCAATTCTCGGGGAGACTCCCATGCTCACCAGCCGCGACCGCATCCTGACGACGCACGTCGGCAGCCTGCCGCGCAGCGAGGCCCTGTCCGAGCTTCTGGTCAAGCGCGAGGCGGGCGAAGCCTATGATGAGGCACGCTTCGACGAGGAGATGGACAAGGCGGTGCGCCGCGTGGTGGAGCGGCAGAAGGCTGCCGGCATCGACATCGGCAACGACGGCGAGCAGCAGCGGGTCGGCTTCCAGACCTACGTGCCGCAGCGCATGTCGGGTTTTGCCGGCGTCTCCAAGCGCCGCCGCAGCCGCGAGTACGAGGAATTCCCCGAGCTCGTCAGCTACCTGCTGCGCCGCTTCCCGCACACCAGCAAGCAGCAGAACGCGCCGGAATGCCAGGGCGAGCTTCGCTATCTCGATATTGCGCCGCTCGAAAGCGAGATCGCCCGCTTCAAGGGCATAGCGCAAGCCGCAAGCGCGTTCTCCGAATGCTTCATGACGGCGCCGTCGCCCGGCATCATCGCCTCGACCATGCTCAACGCCCACTACCCCTCGCACGAGGCCTATCTCGCGGCGATCGCGCGCGAGATGCGGCAGGAGTACCAGGCGATCCATCGGGCCGGACTCATTCTGCAGATCGATGCGCCCGACCTCGCCATGGACCGCACCATGATGTACCGCGATCTCTCCGACGCCGAGTTCGCCAAGGCGGTCGAGCTGCACGTCGCCATGATCAACAACGGGCTGGAGGGCATTCCGCGCGAGGCCGTGCGGCTGCACGTCTGCTACGGCAACTGGGAGGGGCCGCACATCCACGACATCGCGCTCGAGAAGATCCTGCCGGCGCTCTACCAGGCCAAGGTCGGCGCGCTGTCGATCGAGTTCTCCAACCCGCGCCATGCCCACGAGTACGCGGCGCTGAAAACCCATCCGCTGCCCAAGGACATGCTCCTGATCCCCGGCGTGATCGAGACCACCAGCAATTTCGTCGAGCACCCCGAGGTTGTGGCGCGACGCATCGAGGAGGCGGTGGCCGCGGTGGGCGACCGCGAGCGGGTAATCGCCTCCACCGACTGCGGCTTCGGCACCTTCACCAACCGCGAGTGGGTGATCGAGCCCGGCGTGTGGCTCAAGTTGAAGGCGCTGCGCGAGGGCGCCGACCTCGCCTCGGCCCGCCTGTGGGGCCGTCGGGGTCAGACCCTGCGGGTCTGACCCCACTGCGAGTGGGTGATCGAGCCGGCGGGGTGGTTACGCCTATTGCGCGCCGGCGATCTTGAAGTACAGCGGCTCGCTGCCGAGGGAGCCGTAGACGAACGGCTCCTGGGAGCGGGCGGTGCGGTCGAGCACGCGGTCCCGCACCTTGCGGAACAGGAAATTGATCTCCAGTCCCGGCTCCTCCAGGTGAGCGAGCAGCGCCTCGGTGAACGGGCTGTGGGCGGCCGGGCCGTCCTGCGCGATGGTGCCGTGCTTGGCGGCATAGGCGACGATCACGCCTCCGTCGGGCTCGATGCGGGCAAGCCCGCGGCCAACGCTGCGGCCCGGGCCGGCGGCGCGCGCCATGCGCACCAGGAACGGGTTGTTGCGGCAGGCGTCGAGGATGACGAGGCGCAGCCTGCGCGCCGTCTCGACTTTGGCCAGCACACGATCGAGCGGCAGCGCCTCGTCCGGCACGTGCGCGTCCCGCATGAGGCGCGCGTCGGTCGGGATGAGATAGGTCGTGCCCGCCATCTCGATGCCGTGGCCGGCGTAGTAGACGATCGCCCAGTCGGCGTTGGCGGTCTTGTCGCCGAAGGCCTTGAACGCCTCCACCATGGCGGCGAGCGACAGGTCGTGGCGCTCGATGACCTCGGCGAAGCCGAGGCGCCGGAGGGTCGCTGCGACGGCGCGCGCATCGTTGGCCGGGTTGGCGAGGCGCTCGATCGCGGCGTAGGCCGAATTGCCAATCACCAACGCCACGCGCCGGCCCGAAGGCGTGGTCGCCGCTTTGGGCGCTGCGGCAGGACGCGTGGCGGCGACAGGGGGCGGCGCGACGAGGGCGGGTGTCGTAGCCGGCGGCGCGCCACGAAGCGCAGCCAGCCGCGTCTCTGCAAACGCTTGCCGCGTCCGTTGATGCTCAGTAGTGGCGGGGAGCGTAAGCGCCCTGCTGTAGTCCTCGATAGCCTTGTTGCGGTCTCCCTTGGCCTCGTAGGTCTCGCCTCGGTTCGAGTGCGCTAGGATAAAGGTTGGATCGAGCCTGATGGCCTCGCTGTAGTCGGCGAGGGCGCGGTCGTAGTCAAGTTTGCTGTAGTACGTGTCGCCCCGGTCGTTATAGGCGACTGCATCGTTCGGATTGAGCCTGATTGCCTCTGTGTAGTCGGCGAGGGCGCGGTCGTAGTCCTCCTTGTACCAGTAAGCGGTGCCCCGGCTGATGTAGGCGTTCGCATGGCTCGGATTGAGCCTAATGGCCTCGTTGCAGTCGGCGATGGCGCGATCGAAGTCGCCCTTGGCCCGGTACGCGATGCCCCGGCTGACGTAGGCACGGGCGTCACCAGGAATGAGCCTGATTGACTCGCTGTAGTCGGCGATGGCGCGGTCGTAGTCGCCCTTGGCCCAGTACGCGATGCCCCGGTTGTAGTAGGCCCACTCAGCCTTTCGGTCTCGGCGGATGATCCCGCTGCAGGCTCTGATTTGCAGGTCGCGGTCTTTCGGCTGGCTGCAGTCCTCGTGAGGGCCCGCCTGCACCGTAGATGCCGCAGCCCACAGACCAACGGCGCAGCAGGCCACCCCAGCCAGGCGAATAACGTATCGCATGATGCACCCCTCCCCGGAGACCACCTGCACAAAGACGGGAACTGTCACTTCCGATGTCAGAATAATGCCCGATCCGATGCCTGCGGCCAAGCTTGTGCCCTCCCATCCGATTGGAGGCCTCGATGGGCCACGGCGCGGATGGCAGGAACGGCTTCACCCAAGGAGGGTGAAGGCGGGCGGGAAAATGTTGGCCCCGGTCCGGGCGCTCGGGCTTGACGCTCGAGGCCGGACCGCAGGGCGCCCTACTTCGCCTTCTCGTAGGGGTAGATCAGCTTGCCGGTGGCGAACTCCTTGGGGCCCAGGATGTTCTGCGTCGCCATGCCCCGGAACTGGTCGAGGTCGTTGCTCTTGATGCCGTGGTACTGCACCACCAGGAAGCGCGACTGCGTCCACTCGCCCTGCTTGCCGAACTGCACGTCGCCCATGATGGTCTTGAAGGTGGCGGAGCGGAAGTAGTCGGCCAGCTTCTCCTCGTTGACGGTGTTGGCGCCCTTGATCGCCTGCTCCAAGAGCTGCACGTAGGCATACCCCCAGGTGCCCAGATAGTAGCCGAGCGGATCGACCTTCTCCGCGCCGGCGCGCGCCTGGTATTTCGTCAGGAACTCGTTGACGCCGGGGTACTCCATGGTCTTGGCCGGCACCCAGGTCTCGTAGTTGGTGATGCCGTTGAGCAGCGGCCCCAGCTGCAGCTTGAACACGGTGGCCTGCAGGCCGACCATGGCGCCGCCGACGATCTTCGGCTTGAAGCCGATCTCGCTGATCGAGCGCACCAGCCCCACCGAGTCGAGCGGGTAGGAGCAGAACACCGCGATGTCGGGGTTGGTGGCCTGCACCGCACGCACGATCGGCGCGAAGTCGGTGGAGGTGGGCGGGTAGGTCTTGTCGTAGACGATCTTCAAGCCGGCCGCCTTGGCGTTGTCGCGCGCGCCCTCGCAGACGTTGCGCCCGAACTCGGCGTCGGCCGCCGCCAGCGAGATGGTCTGGGGCTTGGGATCCTGCGCCATCGCCACCTCGAAGAACGGCTTGGTGAAGGCCGGCTTCGGATCGGGGCCGGTCGGGATCATGGCGAAGTACTTGTCGTAGTTGAGCTGGCTGTTGACCCCAGTGCCGAACAGGCCGGGGAACAGCTTGTTGCGTTCCTTGGCGAGGCCGATCGCCGGTGCCAGCATGACGGTGGCATAGCCGCCCATGATCAGATCGACTCTGTCGATGTCGAGCAGCTTGGCGTACAGGCCGGGCACGGTGGAGGGATTGCTCTGGTCGTCGTAGTAGACGAGCTTCACGGGCCGGCCGATCAGGCCGCCCTTGGCGTTGACGTCCTCCTCCCAGATCTTCATGCCGAGCAGCGCCGACTTGCCGTTGGGCGCGAGCTGGCCGGTGAGCGACATGCCGAAGCCGATCTTGATGGGCTCCTGTGCGCCCGCGGGTGCGGCGAGCAACGCCACTAAAACGGACACACCCGAGGCGATCCGGCAAATCCTGCGAAAGCTTCCGTGAACGTGCATTCGAGCGTCCTCCCGGTGCTGTTCGTGCCGAAGCTACGATGCAATTTCTTGCCGCTACTCTAGGCGCAAAGATCGCGTCAAGCCAAGGCGCGAAAGGCCTGGCCGCCGAGCGAACGGAGGGCCGACTATTGGGACCGATCCCACGGCCTGCGCAACATCGCGCAGTTCACGGGCCCGGAGCAATTGCATTGGCCGCAACCGCTCCGGGCGAAGTACTACGTCACAGATTGAACTGATAGCTCGCCGGCACCCAGCGATAGCTCGTGCCGGTTTTCTCCACCCATCCCAACGACGGGAACGGCATGTGGAACCCGGCCACCGGAAGCCTGTCGGTCGCGACCATGTCGAGAATGCGCTTGCGTGATGCGATCGCCGCGTCCTTCACGTCGTCGAGCCCCGTTCCCCATTCGGGCTGTTGGATCGACACCGCGTAGTGGTTGGCGATGTCGCCCCAGATGAGCAGGCGCTGATTGCCGCTCTCGACGTGGTAGGCGAGCATGCCCGGCGAATGCCCAAACGCATTTACAGCGCGAATGCCTGTCACAACCTCGCCGTCCGGCTTCAGGAATGTGGCCCGCTCGCCGAACGGAATGGCGATCTTCGTGAACAGCTGGAGATTGGCCTTGCGGCCCTCGCGCACGGCACCTTTCCTCCAGGTGTCGAACTCCACCTCGCCGAAAACAACGCGCGCGTTCGGGTACGCCGGCTTGTCGTCATGCACCAGGCCGCCGATGTGATCGGGATGGCCATGCGTGATGACGACAACGTCGATCTGCTCGGGCGCGTAACCGGCGGTGGCCAGAAGTTCTCGCAGGTTGCCGGCGCCGGCCATGCGTCCCTTGCCGTTGCCGGTATCAAACAGAACGAGTTCCTTGCCGGTGTTCACCAGCGTGGGGACGAAATGGTGGTCGAAACTGGCCGGGGGCAGGCCGTTGGCCCTCAACAGAGCGTGCACGGCCTCCGCTGGTTGATCTTCGCCGAAGGTTGGATGCGGTCCGGGCCCTACCCGGACGCCATCAAGTATGTTGGTCACCTCGAAGTTGCCGAGCTTGAAGCGATACACCTGCGGACGCAGCACGCCCAACATCGGCGCGGCCGCATGAGCGAGGGTCGGCAGGCCCGTGCCGACGGCCGCCAGCGACGCGGCTCCGCCGGCTAGCCTGAGTGCATCGCGCCGCGTAATCGCCTGTTGGCTCTGTGACATTGGCGTTCCTCCGTGTTTTGGCGCCGGCACACGCGCATGGTGTGCTCGCAAAACGCGAGCCTGATGCGGGGTTCTGCTGCCGCCGCATCAAGTCCGGTAAAGCCCCGGAAGACTAGCGCACGCGACCCTTGCAGGCCAGTCGCGGAATGGCGCCGCTGGGAAGGGTCAACTCAGATCCAGACCTGGCACCGCACGCCAAATCCCTGCGGGTCCTCGTTGGGTCCGCGATCCATGTCAGTGCAGCCGGTAGGTCTTGTCGGGCGCGGCGCCCCCCTTGGCGCGCACCTCCTGCCCATTTCCGGCGGATCCTCAAAGCGCCCGCTGTCGGTGTCCGTGCAGCCGCCGGGCGCTTGTGCCGTCGCGGTTACAGAGCGGCCGGCGACGGCGGCGGCAGCAACTCCGAGACCCAAGCCAAGGGCGCTCAGGATCGAGCGGCGACTAATGCAACGCTGCGAGGAAATATCGGCATCGGTGAGAGTGAACGGCTCAGCCTGAAACTTTTTATCCATATTCATTTCTCCATCGGCCGACCTATCGCAGCATCGCTGCGATCGCAGCATCCCAAGCTGTCATCTGCCTCGGCCGAACGCTTCCGTCGTGCAGCTTGCCCAAACTCCGTGGTTGGGAAATCGACAATCTGTCGTGATTTGCCTTTACGCCCCGGTTCCTCCCGAGCCTGCGGGAGGAACCTATCGGCCGTCGCTCACGGCTCCCCCCCTACGCCTGCCGGCATCAGTTCCCGAAAAGGCCGGTGAAGACATCGTTCTTGCTCTGAGCGTTCGGTCGCTGCCGACGTGCTTCTCTGGCGTCCTGCTTCGTGGGCGCCGAGCCGATCGGGGGAGCCTCGAGGGGCAGCGGCCGGCCCGCCAGCGCCGCGGCGAACCGTCTGTCGTGCCCGTAGATGTCGCCGAACGAGCGCAGCTGGCCATCCTCGCCGACGATGGTGGTGAAGTAGGTGATATGCACGGGGATCTGCTTGGTCAGCGTAGCCTCGTAGCTGATGCCCTCGGCGCCCTGAGCCATCAGCTCGCGAACGCGCGCTGCCGACCAGCCCTTGTCTTCTTCCAGCAGGATCTCGGCAAGCCGCCCCGGGTTGTGCACCCGGATGCAGCCGTGGCTGAAGGTGCGCACAGTCTTCTCGAACAACTCGCGCTGGGGGGTATCGTGCATGTAGATGTCGTGCTTGTTCGGGAAGCGGAACTTGACGGCACCCAGCACGTTGCTGCGCCCGGCAGGCTGGATGAAGTTGAACTTCCTGATGTCCACCTGGGTCCAGTCGACCTGGCTGGCATCGACCGGCCGGCCGTTAAAGCTGACACGCAAGTTGTGCTTCTCGAGGACGCGCGTGTCCGTGACGGTGCTGCCGAAGCCGAAGAAGCTCGGTTCGTAGCTGGGCCGCAAGAAGGGGAGAATCTCCTTTAGCTTGATGGAATCCGGCACGCCCCATTCCGGGCCGAATATGACGTAGCGCATGTTGGCCGAAAAGATCGTGGTCTGCGTTTCCACCTTGCCGACGATGATCTTGGCCTGATGGATCGTCTGCCCCCTCTTGACCACCCGGGTCTGGTACTCGGGGATGTTGTCCCACACGTGCAGCTCGCCCAGATCCTCGGGCATCCAGCGCCAGCGCTCCATGTTGACGACCAAGCGCTGCTCCTCCGAGCCGAATACGGGCTGCGGGGTCTCGACATTGTTGAGGGCCGAGCGCGTGCCGCCCGTCAGGTTGCCGGTCGGCTGAATGCCGCTCTTGCGCTGGAATTCGGCAACCGCCTGCTGCACATCCCTGTCGTAGACATATTCCGCCCCGGGCGGTGCCGACAGCTTGAGGCGCCGGCGCAGCAGGCCAACGTCCGGATGCTCCATGCCGAGCTTGAGGGTCGGCCCTTCCGGCAATCGCACGACCTTTTCGGCTTTATCTGCCGGGCGATCTGCGCCGGACCCGACGCGCGCCTTCAGCAGCGCCTGGCGCAAGAGCTCGAACTGCGGATGCTTCGGATGCAGCTCGCGCAGATAGCTGCCCGGCGTCTCCGTCGCCGCTGCGGCCTCCAGGACGAGCTTGGGCTCGCGCAAGGGTGGCTTCTGGTCGAAGTTGCGGCTCACCTGCGACGGCTCCAGCCGGCCGCCGCGGGCGTGGCGCGCATACTTCAGCACCGCGAGGCTGAGCCTGAGCTCTGCGTCGGCAAGGGCCGGCAGCGAACGATCCCCGGAGTCCACCATCGGCAACTCGAAAGCCTTGGCCGAGAGCCCCCAGTCGTCGGCCTTGGCGATCTCCGCCATGGCATGGCGCGCGCGCGCCGTGAGACCGTCGGCCGTCACCCAGATCAATGTGGTTTTTTCGCCATAGAAGGCCATGATGGCGGCACGGTCGGGCGCGGCGATATTGCCCCGCAGCGATGCTGCCAGTTGCTGGCGCACCTGGGCCACCAGCGGATCCAGCTCGACAACCGGCGGCGGAGGGGCCGCCGCTTCAGCGGGAGCAGGCTCCGGCTGCGGCGAGGTTGCCGCTGCAGGCGGGAGCCTTGTGTCACTGCCGGTAACGGATTGGGCGCCGGCCGACCCAACAACGGCCAGGGTGGCTGCAAGGCTGATGCAAGCAGCCAGCGAGGATTCTTTGAGCATCGGGAACCATCTCCAGGATACGCGCGAACCTAACCGGCAGCAGCCGCCCTGACTAGCAGCCGCTGCCCGGCCCTTGGAGATCGTGGCATAAGCTGGCAATTGGGCAACATTGGCTCTGTCCCTGCCGGATGTGTCTAGTCGTGCACCGATTTTAGCCCTGCTCCATTAACGACGTGCCATTGTGGCGACTTTTGCACCCCGCGCCGCAAAAATGACCGACCGATCCCGCTTGGTCCATGTCGTTTCCTTGTCCGGTTCGCTTACGGATGCGCGCTCCTCCTGGACCGCACGCACGGTGTTGGTGTAACGCCTTTTGGAGGGGTCCGCGCGGCTTTCAGCGTTCCGCGAACCCACTGATATTGCGGGGGTGCGCGTACGACGTGGGGCCTTGTTTGAGCGACGGTTCGGGGGTTGGCCTTGTGCGATCCTCGGGGTGGGGTCGGGTTGGTGGATGATCTGGATGTCGCAGGCTGCGCTGAACCTTTTGGGGATGTCGCAGCACTAACGGGGTGTTTTCGGCGCAGGAGAGAATGATGCGCAAGACCGCAATCGCCCTTGCCGTCGCAACGGCGCTCCCGTTGGCAGCCGCCCAGTGGGATGGAATGTCGCCTGCGCACGCGCAACATGGGAATGTCACAACGGGCAGCTTCGAGACGGCGGGTGGCACAAAGAAGGCCGCGGGGAAGCGCAGGACAACGAACCAAGGGAAACCCGGTCGGCTGAAGAGGCAGGAAATCTTTCGAGGAAGAGATCCGGTTCAGTAGCGAGCGGTCACTCACGGCACGAATGACTGCTCGCGGCTGCGTCACGGCCATGTGATCGCGGGCGCGTTCCCGAACCGGGCGGGGGCCGCTAGTCTCGCGCGTCTTGGGATGAGCAGCGAGGGATTGCGCGATGACAGGTATGACACGGCGCGAAGCTCTGACAGCTCTCGCGGCCACCGCGGCTGTAGCGGGCGTAACCAGCGCGGCCGGGGCTGCTGTACAGACCGGAAGGCCGGCGCCCACCTTTACGGCAACCGACTCCGGAGGCGGCCAGCAAACGCTGGCGGGGTACCGCGGCAAGACCGTCATCCTCGAGTGGACCAACCACGAGTGCCCCTACACGGTGAAGCACTATGCCACAGGCAACATGCAAGCCCTGCAGGCGGCGGCGACCGGCTCCGGCGCCGTCTGGCTCACCGTCGTCTCCTCCCGCCCAGGGGGACAGGGGTATGTGGAGGCTGCGGAAGCCGACCGGTTGACAGCAAGCCGCAACGCCCGACCCACCGCCGTGGTGCTCGACCCCAACGGCCAGCTCGGCAGGATGTACGACGCCAGAACCACGCCGCACATGTTCATCATCGACGGGACGGGGACGCTGGTCTACATGGGGGCTATCGACGACCGGCCCACCGCCAGCCATGCCGGCGTGAAGGGTGCCCGCAACTACGTGCGCGAGGCACTGGACGCAATCGCCGCCGGGCGGCAGATCGCGGTGGCTTCCACGCGCCCCTACGGGTGCTCCGTCAAGTATTGACGGCTGAGGCGGCCGCGAAGCGGTCAGGCCAGCCTCGGCCACGATGCCATTTCTGATCGATCCCTTGCAGCCGCGGACCTTGGCGCCCGCGAACGCCAGCGGTTCATGGCCAAAATATATCGCCGCACGGCCATCTTCATGCCGCGATGAGGCTGGATTGCTTCGCCGCCCTTGGGGGAGGATGCTCAGCTCTACGGTTATGGGAGGTTTTGCGATGCCTTGGAAAAGGTTGTCAGCGCTCGCGGCTGCGCTGGTGCTGACGGGTGTACTCGGCGCGAGCGCTATCGCGCAGCGGTGGGACAGGGACGACGACCGGCGCGTGTCCCGCGGCGACTGGGTGCTGCTCGGCGAGCAGACGGTCGGCTTCAGGGTTGACCGCGATGTGATCAACATCGGCCACGCGGAGGACTGGTACAGGGATCGCGGGTTCCGGAGACTGCACCTGATCGCCGAGCGCAATGACATCCACCTGATGTCCGTGCGGCTCGTGTACTTCAATGGATTCTCCGAGGACTTCGCCGTCGATCGGCTGATCCGGGAGGGTCAGGACCAGCCGATCGACCTGCGTGGCGAGCGGAAATACTTGCGGCGGATCGAGATGATCTACCGCTCGCGGCCGAGCTTCGAAGGGCGCGCGGTGATGAAGGTCTACGGCGAGCCGGCGCGTTTCGCACCCGGCCCTGGCATACTTCCCCCGATCGGTCCCGGCCCCGTCGGTCCCGGCCCCGGTCCTGGCGCCGGACGGGAATGGGTCGAACTCGGGTGCCAGAGAGTCTCGCTGTTCGGCGTCGATCGGGACACGGTGCGCGTCGGCCGCCACGAGGGCCGCTTCAGGGCAATCCGGCTGCACGTGCGCGGTGCCGACATCCAGATGCTGGACCTCACGGTCGTCTACGCCAACGGCTCGCCCGACAGCATCCCGGTCCGCTCCACGATTAGACAGGGTAACCGCACGCGGCCGCTGGACTTGAGAGGCTGGGAGCGCTCCATCAACCGTGTCGACATGACCTACGTCACCATTCCGAATTTCAAGGGTCAGGCGACCGTCTGCGTCGAGGGCTTGCAGTAGGCGCAAGCTCCACCGACGACCTTCGCCGGTCGAAGCGAGGAGGGCCGCCTGGCCCTCCTCTTTTGCGATTGCGCGACGGGTCGGCCCATGGGCCACGTTTAGTCGCTCGACCTTGGTCACGCAGGGCCAACGAAGGACGATCGAAAATGACCCTCAAGACCAGCGGAACTGCACTTCTCCTGCTCCTGCTTCCGGTGGCTGCCCTGGCCCAGACGGCGATACCGCCCGCGCCTTCGCCCGAGCGAGCCGAGGCCCGCGAGAAAGTCCGCGCCGCCTGCGCCGCCGACGTCCAGAAATTCTGTGCCAGCATCACGCGCGAGAAGGGGGCAATGCGCACCTGCTTGGATACGCACCAGAATGAGCTCTCCCCGGCTTGCCGCGCAGCACGCGCAGAGCGGGCCGCCCTCCGCGCGAAAGCGAAGGGCTGAATAGCTGACGCTGCCGGTGGCCTGGCGGGGGTGCTCGCCAGGCCCCGCTGCAACGGTTTAATTCTGGTGCCCGCGGCCGGCAAACGGTATCTTTGCGCCAAACGCTCACTTCAAGGAAAATCAGGGAAGGCGTCCCCAACAGCGTTCGACCTGAACGGACGTTCATTCGGAGGGATTTGCGACGGTTCGCCTCCTGCAGCCGCGTTCAGCAGCTAACGCCGGGTTCGCGGGCGCGCATCCGGACGGCGGTCCGCAAGGTAGGGGCCTCAACAGGCAATGCAGCAGTATCTCAGGACAGAGCGCCTCGCCGCGAAAGGATGGCAGGTGGGTAAGCTGATCAAGCGGGTAATTGCGATCGCCCTCGCTGTGTCGGTTGCGGGCGTCGTGATCTATGCCTCGATGCTGCCGGCCGTGCAGAAACAGTTCACCGGCCGCCGCGCCAAGATGCTGGGTGACTTGCCGGTCCCGGTCACGGTGGCGCGGGCGCGCATCGGCGATGTGCCGCTGTACCTGGAAGGCGTCGGCACGGCCAAAGCGCGCAACACGGTGATCGTGCGCCCGCAAGTGGACGGTCGAATCATCAGCATCAATTTCAAGGAGGGGCAGGAGGTCAGGCGCGGCGACCTGCTAGCCAAGATCGATCCCGCCACCTACCAGGCCCAGCTCGACCAGGTTGCCGCCAAGAAGGCGCTCGACGAGACCGAGCTCGCCAATGCCCAGCGCGACCTGGAGCGGTACACCAAGCTCGGCGGCAACATCGTTGCACAGAAGACCATCGATACGCAGCGTGCCCTGGTCGACAAGCTGACGGCGCAGATCAAGCTCGATGACGCGGCGATAGCCAACGCGAAGGCAATCCTCGAATACACGACCATCGTCGCACCGATCGACGGCCGCACCGGCATCCGCCTCGTCGATGAGGGCAACCTGGTGCGCGCCAGCGACGCCGGCATCGTCGTCATCACCGAGCTTCGCCCCGTGAGCGTCCTGTTCACGCTGCCGCAGCAGCAGCTCTTTCAGGTCCACAAGGCGCAAGCGAGGGGCCCGCTCACGGTTGACGCGCTCGACGGTGACGGCAAGTCGGTCGACCGCGGCGCCCTGCAGGTGGTCGACAACCAGGTCGACCAGGCGACCGGGACAGTCAAAATGAAGGCGGAGTTTCCCAACGCCAACCTGCAGCTCTGGCCCGGTCAGTTCGTCAATGTCCGCCTGCACATCGACACCATGAAGGAGGTCGTGGTGATTCCCACGCCGGCGGTCCAGAGAGGGCCCAATGGCACCTTCGCCTACGTTCTCCAACCGGACGAGCGTGTCAGCCTGAGGCCCGTCACGGTGTCGCTACAGACCGAGACGCACGCCGTGATCGCGCAGGGCATCGAGGGCACGGATCAGGTCGTCACCACCGGCTTCGGTCGCCTCAAGGAAGGCGCCACCGTCATCGTGGCTGCGCCCGAGGTGCAACAGCCCGCCGCCGCCCCCGTGGCCGCCAAAGCGGAGCCGCGTGGCAACCTTCGCACGGCCTGCGCCGCGGACATCCAGAAGCTCTGCGCCGATGTCGAGCGCAGCAGGGACGCCATCCGCGCCTGCCTGCAGACGAACGCAGCCAAGCTCTCGGAGCCCTGCAAGACCGCGGCCGCAGCCGCAAGTGACGGCAAGGCGCGCAAAGGCGGAATGCGCAAGGCCGAAGGCGACCCGAAGGAATGAGCGTCTCCGCGCCCTTCATCGGCCGCCCGATCGCCACCTCGCTGCTGGCGCTCGCCGTCACGCTGGGCGGGCTGCTCGGCTACTTGTGGCTGCCGGTTTCCTCGCTGCCGCAGGTCGACTTCCCGACCATCCAGGTCACCACCCAGCTGCCGGGCGCCAATCCCGAAACCATGGCCAACCTGGTGACCGCGCCGCTCGAGCGCCAGCTCGGGCAGATCTCGGCGCTGACGTCCATGACGTCGACATCGTCGTACGGCATCAGCCAGATCACGCTCCAGTTCAGCCTCAATCGCGATATCGACGCTGCCGCCCAGGACGTGCAGGCGGCCATCAATGCCGCGGGCTCGACGCTGCCGCGCACCCTGCCTTACCCGCCGACGTACGCCAAGCTGAACCCGGCCGACGCGCCGATCGTCACGCTGGCCTTGACCTCCGAAACCATCCCGCTGCGCGCTCTCTCCGACCTCGCCGACACGCTGATGTCGCAGCGCCTGGCCTCGGTGTCGGGGGTCGGCCACGTGTCCGTCGAAGGCGGCATCAAGCCGGCCGTCCGCATCCAGGCTGACCTCTCGCGGCTGGCATCCTACGGTCTCAGCATGGCCGACCTGAGGGCGGCGATCGTCGCCGCCAACGTCTCCGGTCCCAAAGGCTCGCTCGACGGCAAATACCAGTTCTACACCATCTCCTCGAACGACCAGATCACCAATGCCGAGGCCTACAAGGCGGTCATCGTCGCCTACCGCAACAACGCCCCGGTGCTGCTCAAGGATGTCGCCCAGGTCGTCGACGGCCTGGAGAACAGCAAGGTCGGCGGCTGGTTCCAGGATGCGCCCGCCGTCGTCATCGACGTGCACCGCCAGCCCGGCGCCAACGTCATCGAGACGGTGCAGCGCATCAAGGCCGAGCTGCCGCGCATCGAGCGCTCGATGCCGAGCGGCGTCAAGCTCACCATCGTGAGCGACCGCACGGGGACCATCCGCGCCTCGGTCCGCGACGTGCAGTTCACGCTGTGCCTCAGCGTGGCGCTGGTGGTGCTGGTGGTGCTCATTTTTCTGCGCACCGTGCGCGCTACCATCATCGCCGGCGTGGCGCTTCCCGTCTCGCTGATTGCCACGTTCGGCGTCATGTGGTTCTGCGACTTCTCCCTCGACAACCTGTCCTTGATGGCGCTGACGATCGGCACCGGCTTCGTGGTCGACGATGCGATCGTCATGATCGAGAACATCGTTCGCCACATGGAGAAGGGCGAAAGCCCGATGCAGGCGGCGCTGAAGGGCGCGCGCGAGATCGGCTTCACGGTCATATCGCTGACGCTGTCGCTGGTTGCGGTGTTCATCCCGCTGCTGTTCATGAGCGGCCTGGTCGGGCGCATGTTCCGCGAGTTCGCGCTCACCTTGACCATCGCCGTCGTCATCTCCGCGATCGTATCTCTGACGCTCACGCCGATGATGTGCTCGCGCATGCTTCGCCACACCGCAGCGGGGAGGGAGGGCCTTGTCTCCCGCTTCTTCAACGGCGCCATCGATCTGGTCGCGCGCGGCTATCGCGTGAGCCTCGAGTGGGTGCTGCGGCACGAGCGGGCGACGCTGATTGCCACGTTCGCCACGCTTGTTATCACCATCGGTCTCTATCTGATCGTGCCGAAAGGATTCCTGCCGCTGCAGGATACGGGGCTGGTGACCGCCGTGATGGAGGCCGGGCCCGAGGTCTCGTTTGCAGAGATGGAGCGGCTCCAGAACAACATCACCGGCACCATCCGCAAGGATCCCGACGTGGAGGGCGTCGTCTCGGTGGTGGGGGTGAGCGCGCTGAACCCCACTCCCAACACGGGACACTTGAAGGTCACCCTCAAGCCGCGCGACCACCGCAAGTCCAGCGTCACCGACATCATCGACCGGCTGCGGGGCGCGGTCGCCGGCGTGCCGGGCATGACGGTCTACTTCCAGCCGGTCCAGGACATCCAGATCAGCACGCGCACGAGCCGCGCCCAGTTTCAATACACGCTGATGGCCAGCAAGACGGAAGACGTCGCGCTCTGGTCGGCCCGCCTGGTCGACAAGCTGCGCGCCACCCCCGCGCTGCGAGAAGTCGCTTCGGAAGCCCAGGACGGCGGCTTGCGGGCGTTCGTCAAGGTCGACCGCGAGACCGCCGGCCGGCTCGGGGTGTCGATGGCCGCCATCAACGATGCCCTCAACGACGCCTTCGGCCAGCGCCAGATCTCGACCATCTACGCCCAGGCCAACCAGTACCGCGTGGTGCTCGAGGCGATGGGGCAGTACCAGAGCGACCCGGCGGCGCTGTCGCGCGTCTACGTTCCCTCCAGCACCGGCGCCCAGGTGCCGCTCAGCGCCGTGGCCAGCATCGAGCGCCGCACCGCGCCGCTCGTGATCCAGCATCAGGACCAGTTTCCGGCGGTCACGCTCAGCTTCAACCTGGCGCCCGGCGCCTCGCTGAGCGACGCCGTCGAGGCGATTGCGACGGCGGAGCGCGAGATCGGCATGCCGACCACGGTCTCGGGAACCTTCTCGGGCGACGCGCTGGAGTTCACCCGCTCGCTCGCCAGCCAGCCGTGGCTCATTCTCGCGGCCGTCATCACCATCTATATCGTGCTCGGAGTTCTCTACGAGAGCTTCGTGCACCCCTTCACCATCCTGACGACCCTGCCCTCCGCCGGCATCGGCGCGCTGCTGGCGCTGATGTACGTGGGCATGGATTTCTCCTTCGTCGCCCTGATCGGCATCGTGCTGCTGATGGGCATCGTCAAGAAGAACGCCATCATGATGATCGACTTCGCGCTCGACGCCGAGCGCACCCGCGGCCTGTCCCCGCGCGAGTCGATCGTGCAGGCGTGTCTGCTTCGCTTCCGCCCGATCATGATGACCACGCTTGCCGCCCTGTTCGGCGCGCTACCCCTGGCGCTGGAGTCCGGGACCGGGTCGGAGATCAGGAATCCGCTCGGCGTCACCATCGTCGGCGGACTGCTGCTGAGCCAGCTGCTGACGCTCTACACGACGCCCGTGATCTACCTCGCCATGGAGCGATTGCGCGCGCGCCTGGCGCCGGCCGGCAACGAGCCCCCGCTCGCTCCCGGCTACCCCCGGCCGGCGGAGTAGCGCGATGAACTTCTCCCGGCCCTTCATCGAGCGGCCGATCGGCACGACCCTGCTCGCGATCGGCCTGTTTCTTGCGGGCATCGTCGCCTACCTCAACCTGCCGATGGCGAGCCTGCCGGCGATCGAGTTCCCCACGATTCGCGTGACCGCGACCCTGCCGGGCGGCGATCCGGAGACGATGGCCGCCCGCGTGGCCTCCCCGCTCGAGCGCCGGCTCGGCGAGATACCCGGGGTGAGCGAGCTCACCTCGGTCAACGCACTGGGCGTGTCGCGCATCACCATCCAGTTCGACCCCTCGCGCAAGATCGTCGGCGCCGCCCAGGACGTGCAGGCGGCAATCAACGCCGCCGCCGCCGATCTGCCGGCCGACATGCCCTCGCTGCCGAGCTTCAGGAAGTCGAACCCGGCGGCCGCGCCGATCCTGATCCTGGCGCTGACGTCGAAAACCATCCCGCCGGACCGGATGTACGACGTGGCCGACACCGTGATCGTGCAGCGGCTGTCCCAGGTTGAAGGAGTGGCTGAGGTCACGGCGGCCGGCGCCGAGCAGCCCGCCATCCGCGTCCGCGTCAATCCGATGCAGCTCTCCACCATGGGGCTCAGCATCGAGAACGTCCGCACGGCGATCGTGCAGGCCAACGCGCTGACCCCGCTCGGCTTCATCGAGGGTGCCAAGCAGGCGATCGCGATCGAGTCGAACTCGCAGCTGGGCATGCAGGTCGAGGACTACAAGAAGGTCGTCGTCAAGACCGTGAAGGGCGATGTCGTGCGCCTGGGGGCGATCGCGGAGGTGAGGCAGGCAACGCGCAACTCGCGCGCTGCGGCCATGTTCAACAATCAGCCGGCGATCCTGCTCTACATAACCAAGAGCGCCGATGCCAACGTCATCGAGACCGTCGACCGCATCCACGCGCTGATCCCCGTGCTCAAGGGGCTGATACCGGAAGGCATCGACATCTCGGTGCTGTCCGACCGAACCACGACGCTGCGCGCCAGCGTGCACGACATGCAGGTGACGCTCGGGCTTTCGATCGCCCTGGTCATGCTCGTCGTCTACCTGTTCCTGCGGCGGCCGACGCCGACGATCGCCGCCGGCATCACGATACCCCTGTCGCTCGCGGGTACCTGCGCCGCCATGTGGGCGGCGGGGTTCTCGGTCAACAACCTCACCCTGATGGCGCTGGCGGTCTCGGTCGGCTTCGTCGTCGACGATGCCATCGTCATGATCGAGAACATGTTCCGCAACCTGGAGCGCGGCGCCTCTCCCATGCGCGCCGCCCTCGACGGGGCGCGTCAGATCGGCTTCACCGTGATCGCGATCAGCGTGTCGCTGATCGCCGCCTTCATTCCGCTGCTGTTCGCCAGCGACGCCAGCGGGCGGCTGCTGCGCGAGTTCTCGGTGACGCTCGCCTTCGCGGTCGTCGTCTCCACGGTGGTCTCGCTCACCGTAACGCCGATGATCTGCGCGCATTTCGTCCGCTCCGGGACGAGCCCAAGCGCCACCCGGCTCGATCGCGCCGTCGAAGGCGTCATGGGATGGGTGCTGCGCGGCTACGCCCGCACGCTCGAGGTCGCGCTCCGCCACCGCCTGCTGACGATGCTCGTCATGGTGGCGACCGTCGCCGCAACGGTGAACCTCTACTACAAGACGCCGAAGGGAACCTTCCCGCAGGACGACACGGGTCTGATCTTCGGCTCGACGCAAGCGTCCACCGATATCTCCTATGAGGCCATGGCCACGCTGCAGCAGCGGGCGCTCGAGATCGTGCTCGCCGATCCCGCGGTTGCCGGCGTCGGCTCCTCGGTGGGCGCCTCGGGCTGGAACGCCTCGGTCAACCAGGGCCGCATGTTCATCAGCCTGAAGCCGCTCAAGGAGCGCGGCCTTACCACGCAACGCGTCATCGACCGGCTGCGCCGCTCGCTTGCCGGCATCCAGGGCCTCACCGTGTCGTTCTTTGCCTCCCGCGACATCCGCACCGGAGCGCGGCAAGGCCGGTCGGAGTACCAGTTCACCTTCTGGAGCCCCGACTTCAACGAGCTTTACGACTGGGTGCCGAAAGTGGTGGATCGGCTGAAGCAAGTGCCTGGGCTCGCCGACGTCTCGACCGACCGCGAGACAGGCGGCCTGCAAGCCACCATCGCCATGGACCGCCAGGCCGCCGCGCGACTCGGCGTGCGCGTGCAGGACATCAACAACGCCCTCAACAATGCGTTCTCGCAGCGGCAGATCTCGATCATCTACACCGAACGCAACCAATACCGCGTGATCCTGGAGGTCGATCCGCGCTACCAGCGCGACCCGTCCGATCTCCACCGCATCTTCGTTCCCGGCCGCGACGGCGTGCAGGTGCCGCTCGCCGGCGTCGTCAAGGTCAGCCAGACCTTGGCCCCGCTGGTGGTGAACCACCAGGGCCCGTTCCCGGCCGTCACCGTCAACTACGGCTTGAGCGAGGGCATGCTGCTGGCCGACGCCCAGGACGCCATCCGCCAGGCCATCGCCGAGCTCCGAATGCCCGATTCGATCCGCGCCGAGGCGGCCGGCGATGCCAAGGCGTTCGAGCGGCAGAGCCGAATGCAGGCGCTGCTCATCGTCACCGCCCTGCTTGCCGTCTACATCGTGCTCGGCGTGCTCTACGAGAGCCTGGCGCATCCGCTGACGATCATCTCGACCCTGCCCTCGGCGGGGCTCGGCGCGCTGGTCGCGCTCAGGCTCTGGGGCATGGAGCTCACCATCATCGCCCTCATCGGCATCATTTTGCTGATCGGCATCGTCAAGAAGAACGGCATCATGCTGGTCGACTTCGCGCTGGAGGCGGAGCGCGAGCGGGGCTTGAGCGCGGCGCGGGCGATCCACGAGGCCTGCATGGCGCGATTCCGGCCGATCATGATGACCACCTTCGCGGCCCTGCTCGGCGCCGTCCCGCTCGCCATCGCCACGGGGCCCGGCTCGGAAATGCGCCGGCCGCTCGGCATCACCATCATCGGCGGGCTGATCGTGTCGCAGGTGCTGACCCTCTACACGACGCCGGTGATCTACCTCATGCTCGACCGGCTGCACCGCCGGTGGTCGGGCAAGGGGGAACCCGTTCCGGCTCACGGCGCCGCCTGATCGCCGCCCCGGAAGATCGCCGAAGCGTAGGGTGCAATAAGGCGCTAGCCGCATTGCACCGATCGTCGGCGCGCGCGGATTGCGCAGCTATCGGAACGCCTGTTTTCATATCATTATATGAACACCTGCTCGCCGAATATGCCCGCTCCGGCCAATCCTCCGGATACGGCGCGCCGCGAAGCGTAGGGTGCAATAAGCGGCAGCGCATTGCACCGATGCGACCGTCCGGCAAGCGATGCGGGCGGATCGGTGCAATGCGGCTAACGCCTTATTGCACCCTACTTTCCTGGAGGTCGCCGTTCCTTTCATCGTATCTTCCTCCTTCAGACGTTCCACCCTAGGAAGCGGCCGGACTGCAGGCTCGCTACTTCTTATCGGAACGGTCTGACGAGGCGAGCGACGCGTGAAGTGCGTGTTCTCAGTGCGGTTCCCGGCGGTTCAGAGCGATGACCCTACCACGTTGAGAACCATCGCCCCAGCAATGCTAGAAAATGGAGATTTACGGTATCAGCGAAACCGACTTAATAGTTACTTTGCCCCTGTAAGTTGCCAAAGTTCCATCATCGTATTTGTGGACGCTGTTGATGACTACTTGTTCTGAAGGGTTGACTGGATCAGCCTTGATCCAATAACCAAGTTCTTCAAAGAAGAACTTCTTTGTCTGAATTTTACCTCCCCCATGGCTGTTCCGATGTTGATGATCACAAACAACGAGATAAGCCGGGCCGGAGAGCGTCCCGTGGAAGCTCTTTCCGTCGTACTGTTTCGAAACGATGCAAGACTCTTCTTGCGTGTCTTCATCAGGATAATCCTTACCCCCTTGACGCATAACTCTCTGATAAATCGTGCGATAGGAAAATTGATTGCCAACGCTGACCGGATAGATGCGTCCGCGTATATTGTCGATACGTATCAGCGTAGTCGTAGTCACGGCTGTGCTGTCCGCTCTGTAGGGGACAACGTTGTATATTTGGTTTGACCCTAGAGCCTTTCCGACTTAAGTGGAACCGTAGCCGGCGTTTCGCAGGTAGTTGGCGCATTCGTCTGGAGAGAAGGTTTGGATCAGGCTGCCGATGCGGCGCCACACGGCTTCGACCGTGCGCTCCT
>Ga0247727_10002683_pt1 | contig 40343 bp, 45 predicted proteins | sample WisWelCaveWW1625_FD_202498 | JGI IMG/M metagenome (GOLD analysis project Ga0247727, IMG submission 202498) | Biofilm microbial communities from Wishing Well Cave, Virginia, United States - WW16-25 | ecosystem: Environmental > Aquatic > Deep subsurface > Groundwater > Cave microbial mat | place... | reverse complement strand
AACTCCGGCGCGGTCTTGGGAAAGTCACGCCACAGATCGTCCGGTATCGTTTGCGTCATGGCCCAACTCCTTGTTGGCGCTCATGTAGCTGGCGATTGCGCCGTAACTAAGGGGACAGGCATGCGTGTTGGGTCTGCGATGGCGCTTGACCCAACCCACGACAAGAGCTCTGCCGGCGGGCCGCCGGCATGAGCGAACGCGCGCAGAAGGCCCACCGCGTCCTCGACGTGCAGCGCCAGCTGCATCGTATCGAGGAGTGGCGCATGTCCGACCTGCAACGCCGGTTGGATGAGCTCGAGGGCGAGCAACAGAGCCTGATCCGCGCCCTCAACGACGACGCTGCCCTGCAAGGCCTGTTCATCGATACGATGGCGCGGCGCCTGCGGTCGCTGGCGGAGGAGACGACGCGCGTCGGCCGGGAACGAGACGCGCAGGCCGCCCGGCTGGCCGAGCATGCCGCCCGGGTCGCCTGTGCGGAGCGGCTGTGCGCGACGCTCGATTGGGAAGCCGTGCGGGCTGGCGAAAAAGCGCGGCTGCTCGACAGCATCGAGCGGCATGTAGGCCGCGCCACGCCAGCCTCCGGCAAGATTGTCGAGGGATAGTCCCGCCAATCCTCCAAGGACCCGCGAGCGCTCCGTGGCCATCAACCCTCCGTCCGATATCGTCCTGGGCGTTGCGCTCGCCGCCGACCCGGAGAAATACCGCCTGGCCGCCGAGCGGCTGCGGCAACTGGGCGAGACCAGGGCCGCTTCGGCCGCCAGCACGCCGCGACCAGCGGAGATCACCGCCCCGCGCTTTGCGGCCGCGGCCTCCTCGACGCCCCGCAGCGCGGCGACGATTAGACAGGCCAAGGGCACCCCCGACGTGTTCGACCAGCTCGAGGCTTTCGTGCTGCAGAGCTTTATCCAGTCGATGCTGCCGAAGAACGCCGAGCACGTGTTCGGCAAGGGCGCCGCGGGCGAGGTGTGGAAGTCGATGCTGGCCGAGCAGCTCGCCAACGAGATGGCGCGCAGTGGACAGGTGGGTTTGGCCAAGCACCTGGCAGCCGGTCGCGCCGGCGCTCCGCTGACGGCAACGGCTTCGCTCTCGAGCGTGCTTCCCTACCTGCAACCCCAATCCCCGGACGCGCCGCATCGCGCCGACGCGCTGACGACCGGCACCGCAGCCGAGAGCGAGCGGAGCTGAGCCGTCATGTCCTCTGCCCATGTTCCCTCCCCAGCAGCTCCGAGGCCTGTGGACGCCGGCACGCCGCTCGACCGCGCCATCCAGCGGCTGGAGGAGATCGTGGACCAGGAGACCGCGGCGCTGCGCACGCGCGCGACCATCGATCTCAAAGAATTCAACAATCGCAAGAGTCAAGGCCTGCTCGATCTCAACAAGGCGCTGCGGGTGATCGACAACGTCGCCGCCGATCGCGGTATCGCGACCCGGCTGGGGCAGCTGCGCGCCAAGCTCGACATCAATCGCGCCGTGCTCAAGATGCACCTCGAGGCGGTGCGCGAGATCTCGACCATCGTCGCCGATACGATCCGCGATGCGGACTCCGACGGCACCTACTCGCAGTCGATCAGCATGGCTGGCTATAGGGCATGATCAAGCTCATCCTGTGCGGGGTGTGGGCGTGCGCCGTCACGCTGCTGTCGTGCTACGCCGCCGTCTCCTGGCACAGCCGCGCGCCTGCGCCCGAGCAGGGCGCTCTCGCCGGCATCGAGACCGTGCGCACCCGCATGATCAGCGTGCCGGTGGTCGCCGACGGCGCCATTCATGGCTACGTCATGGCGCAGTTCGTCTTCACGGTCGACGGCAAGGTCATGAAGCACCTCAGCGTCAAGCCCGACCTGTTCCTGCTGGATGAGGCCTTCAAGACCATCTACTCGGGCGAGAACGTCGATTTCCGCCAGTTCAAGAAGCAGGACCTGCCCGCGCTGTCCAAGCGGATCGGCGAGAGCGTGAACAAGCGCCTCGGCGTCGCCCTGATCAACGACGTGCTGATCCAGGAGATGAACTACATCGCCAAGGAGCAGGTGCGCGGCGGGGCCAGGAAATGAGGGCGGTGCGATCGCCGCTCAGGCCTTGATCCAGGCGGGTGCGAAGGGACTGTTGCGCGCGTTGCTGCTCGGCCCGACCGACCACAGCACCTTGTCCTGGCGAACCTGCTCGGCGAGCCAGTCGGCCTGCCCGTTGGCGAGCAGCCACTCCAGCCGGAACGTGCCCCAGTTCACCCGCCGCGTGTCGACGGTCTGCGTGTCCTTGGCCGCCCACCAGGCGCGTGCGGCAGCGAGGTCGGTCTGGCCTTCGGGCCGCTCCCGCATCCGCTTCAGCCAGGCCCGCACGCCCCTATGACGGGTCTGATCGAGCGGCAGCTCCAGGGCCGCGCCGGCAGCGACTTGCGGATAGAAAGCGAAGTCCGCCGCACTGATATCGCCGCAGATGAAGTCCCGCGACGCGAGCTGATCCTGGAGACCGTCGTAGATTCGCGAAGCGTCGCGGCGTGCGGCCTCCTGCAAGCCCGCGGGCATCGGCGGCAGCTCGGCGAATTTCCAGTTGCCGATCACGGTCAGGATGGCGTCGAGCTGCGTGTCGGACATGCGCTCCCAGTCGCGCACCTGCGCGAAGGCACGCGGCTCGGCGGGGTAGAGCGGGTACTGGGGGAACTTGCGATCGAGGTAGGCCAGGATGTCGGGCGAGTTGCAGACGACCACGTCGCCGTCGACCAGGACCGGCACCTCGGCGCGGGGGTTGAAAGCGGCCACTTCGGTAACGTGGTCTCCGGGCGCAAGCTCGAACGCGAGGCCTTTGTATTCCATGGCCATGCGCACTTTGCGGCAGAACGGGCTGAGCGCGGAGTAGCTGAGGGTCAAGGGCATGATTGTGCTCCAAAGTAGAGTTCATATGTGCAGTGTCGGCGTGGCTCGCTCAGGCGGCTAGGCGCTTCATCGCAGCGATATTCTCGATGGTCCTGGCGCACGCGGCCGCCGCTTCGGCGCCTTTGACGAGAAAATGCTCGCGAAAGAAGCGTATGTGCTCCTGGTGCTCGTGGAAGCGCTGGGGCGTCAGCACCGCGGATATGACCGGCACGTCCGTCTCGAGCTGCACGCGCATGAGCCCGCTGATCACGGCATCGGCCACGAACTCGTGGCGGTAGATGCCGCCGTCGACCACGAAGCCGGCCGCGACAATGGCCGCGTATCGACCCGTCCGGGCCAAGAGCTTTGCCTGCAGGGGGATCTCGAAGGCGCCAGGCACCTCGAAGACATCGATCGAGGTCTCGGCGGTGCCGAGGCGGCGCAGCTCGGACACGAACGCCGAGCGGCACTGGTCGACAATGTCCTTGTGCCAGCAGGACTGCACGAAGGCGATGCGGCCGGCCCCTGCGGCGAGAGAGCGAACCGGGCTTGCATGATGGGAAGGCTGGGTTGTCTGATTCATGGTTGTCCTCAAACGTTGAGACCAGAATCAGGACGCACGGGCTCGCGCCGGCGAGCACCCACATGGGGGTCGCCGATCACGCTTGTCCCGTTCTCTTTCATCCGGACTGTGACCGTCGGCCTCGGAGTCGCACCGAGTCTGCTGACCCCGCCGAAATCGCTTCGGCGAGCGCTCGCGGGCTCTTGCGCTTGCGCGCAATTACCGCCGGTGGGGACTTCCACCCCGCCCTGAGAACGATGCATCGCCTCTATGCGAAGCGACGCAGGCCGGACATTGCCCGCCGCGGTGCCCGTCCGTCAAGCCGTTTGCGCGGGCCGGTTATGCAGTCGGCTCGGGCGCGAAAAAGCGCGCGACCTCCTGGAACGGGTCCACGCTTTGAGCGTCGTCGGGCGCCTGCCGGATCGCTTCGTACAGGCGGGGCACCAGCTCGATGGCCTTGTCGAGGGCGGCATCGGCGCCGCTGCGATAGCCGCCCATCAGGCGCAGATCGCGGGTGTCCTCGAAGCGGGCGATCATCGCCCGCAACTTTATCACGAGCTTCGCCTGTTCGGGCGTCCACGCCATGCGTGCGAGCCGGGACACCGAGCCCATCACGTTCACGGGCGGATAGCGGCCCTGGTCGGCGATGGCGCGGTCGAGCACGATATGCCCGTCGAGCGTGCCGCGGATGGCGTCGGCGACCGGATCGTTGTGATCGTCGCCGTCGACCAGCACGGAGAATATCCCGGTGATGACGCCGGCGCCATCGGCGCCCGGGCCTGCGCGCTCCAGGAACCGCGGCAGGTCGCTGAACACGGAGGGCGTGTAGCCGCGCGCCACCGGCGGCTCGCCGGCGGCGAGGCCGACGTCGCGGGCCGCATGCGCAAAGCGGGTGACCGAGTCGAGAATCAGCAGCACGCTCTCGCCCTGGTCGCGGAAATGCTCGGCGATGCACATCGCCGTCTTCGGCGCCAGCCGGCGCATCATCGAGCTTTCGTCACCCGTCGCGACGACTGCTATCGCCCGCTTGCGATCCTGCCGCAGCACGTCTTCCATGAACTCGCGCACCTCGCGGCCGCGCTCCCCCACCAGCGCGATCACGGCGGTGTCGAAGCCGGGCGAGCGGGCGAGCATCGCCAAGAGGGTAGACTTGCCGATCCCCGAGCCGGCGAAGATGCCGATGCGTTGTCCCGCACACAGCGGCGTGAACAGGTCGATTGCCCGCACGCCCGTCTTGACCGGCCGCCTGACGCGCTGGCGCTGCATCGGCGGGGGCGGCTCGCGCTCGGTCGAGACCGCCTGCTGGCCCTGCAGCAGGGGCCCGGCGCCGTCGATCGGCGCGCCCAGTGCGTTGACGGCGCGGCCTTTCCAGGAGGCGTGGGGGTTGAGGGTGATGAAGCCGCGCCGCCAGGCGGGCGTGCCGAGACCGGCACGCATGGCGGCGTCGAACGGCTTGACGGTGACCCCGGATGCATCGATGCGCACCACCTCGGCGAGCTGCGATGCGTCCCCTTCGCCCAGGTCGACGCACTCGCCGAGCTTCAGGAACGGCGACAATCCCGCCACCCGGCAGTAGGCCGGCGTCACCTCGCTGACGCTGCCGCCGACGGCGACGGTGGGTTGTCCGGCCGCCAGCGCGGCGACGGTCCGCTCGAGCGCGGCGAGCCGGTTGTCCGCGTGAGGCATCGTCGATCGATCGCTCATGGGAGGCGACTACGAGGTGGCGCCGAGCGTGCGGATGGCGTCCGTCTGGGAGTTCTCGGAATCTTTCAGCGAGGCGGTCACGGCCTCGAAGGCGCGCGACACCATGATGAGCCGGCTGATCTCCATCACCGGATTGATGTTGGCGCGCTCCACGTAGCCCTGCTGCATGCCGGTCTTGGTGAACTCCACCACCGGCGTCGCCGCGCGATCCGGCACCACGCCCGAGTTCTCCGCGCGCGTCAGGTTGGCCTTGTCGTCGATCTTGAAGAGGCCGATGGCGCCGATCTGCCGGTTGGCCTGGGTGACGGTGCCGTCGCGGGAGATGCGGGGCGGGCCGGCGTTGGGATCGAGCCGCATCGGTGAGTTGCCGGCGTCCAGGATCGCGTAGCCGTTGAGCGTCTGCAGCTCGCCCGTGTCGGTCATGCGCAGGCGGCCGTCGCGCGTGTAGACCGTGCCGGAGGGCGTCTGGATGGCGAGCCAGGCATCACCCTCGACGGCCACGTCGAACAGGTTGTCGGTGCGCACGATCTCGCCGGATGCGCGCGAGAGATAGGATTTGCCGGGGGATGCGTAGGCGACGGGGTCCGTGGGGGAGCCGGAGAGCAGCTGCTCGAACCGCACCTCCTCGGCGCGATAACCCGCCGTGGTGGCGTTGGCAACGTTGTTGGCGATGGTTTCCAGCCGCCGCAGCAGCGACGTCTGGGCGGACAGGCCGACGTAGAAATTCGACTGCATCGCTCAGTTGCCCCCTAGTCTCAGGTTCTGCAGGCTGGCGAGCAGGTCGCTGCCGATGCCGGCTTCGACCGGCTGTGCGAACAGCACCGTCGGCGAGGCCGTCGTGGAGGTCGGGTTTTCCAGCTCCCACAGGCTGGCGAAGCGGCCAAGCAAGCTCTCGAGCTTCTCGGGATCCTGCAGGTCCTCGAGGTCCAGGCGCTCGGTGATCAGCGCCGCCTGCTGCTCGATCGTCATAGCGGACGCCGCCGCCGGAATGCCCAGCGCCGTCTGCGCCACCTTCAGCAGCGCCGCGTCGGCAAGGATGCCATAGGGGCTGGTGATGTTGGAGGCCTTGCGCGCGAAGTAGAGCGCCAGCCTGACGCCCTCGTTGTCCTGGCCGGCATCCTCTTCGAGCGTCTGGCGCACATAGCGGTCGACCGTCCCCTGCCGCGTGCTCTCGAAGATGGTGGTCGTGGTGCCGAAGCGGGCGAAATTGAAGGTCTCGGCGAACTGCTTGTAGCGCGGGTCGACCAGGCCGTTGGCGAAGCTGCTCTTGTTGTCGATGCCCTCGGTCAGCACCTTGCGCATGAACGCCTTCGCGTAGGTCATGTCGTCGAGGCCGTGCGCCTTCATCGCAAAAGCGAACACCCGGTCATCGGCGAGGAAATCGTCGATCGATTTCACCTGCTCGATGTGTTCCAGGTAGTACTCGGCCTCCAGCGCCACTCTCGGCTTTGCCGCCGTCGTGCTCAAGGAGCGGGTCAGATCGTGGGTGATCAGGCGGTAGCTGGCGAGCGCGGTCAGCACAACTCGTTGCCCTTCCGAGCAGGGGATGGTCTGCGATCCGAACGGGGAAACTGCCGCAAGCGACTTGCCCGAGGCTGACGTTGGCGGCGCACGGCAGGCGCATTCGTGCGCCTGATCAGGCTCGCGCAAGGACGAAGCGCTTTAGAGGGGGGTGGCCCGCCGCAACGGCCTGTCGCAACCGAGAGCGCACCCGTGACGATTATCGTCGGTCTCCTCATTACGCTTGGTTGTCTCCTCGGCGGCTTCGTCGCCATGGGCGGGCACGTCGACGTCATCTGGCAGCCCTGGGAGTACGTGATCATCTGCGGCTCGGCGCTCGGCACGTTCGTGGTCGCCAATCCGATGAAGACCATCAAGGACAGCGGCAAGGGCATCATCGAGGCCTTCAAGGGCTCGGCGCCCACCCACGCCATGTACATCGATCTGCTGGCGGTGCTCTACAACCTCATGCGCGAGCTGCGCAGCAAGCCGCGCAACGAGGTGGAGGCGCATTTCGACGATCCCACCCAGTCGGCCCTGTTCCAGAAATTCCCGAGCGTGGTCGCCAACACCGAGCTGCTGACCTTCATCTGCGACTACTGCCGTCTCATCATCATCGGCAACGCCCGCACGCATGAGATCGAGTCGCTGATGGATGAGGAGATCCAGACCGTCAAGCACGACACCATGAAGGCCTATCATTCCATGGTGACCATCTCGGAGGCCTTTCCCGCGCTCGGCATCGTGGCCGCCGTTCTCGGCGTGATCAAAGCCATGGGCGCGCTCGACCAGGCGCCCGAGGTGCTGGGCGCCCTGATCGGCGCCGCGCTGGTCGGAACCTTCGCCGGCATCTTCTTCTCCTATGCCGTGGTCACGCCGATCGCCACCAAGATGAAGCTCGTGCGCGAGAAGAAACTCAGGCTGTACGTGATCGTGAAGCAGACGCTGCTCGCCTTCATGAACGGCGCCATGCCCCAGATTGCGCTGGAGTACGGCCGCAAGACCATTTCCTCCTACGAGCGCCCCTCGATCGACGAGATGGAGCGCGGCACCGTGTCGGCCGGCAGCAGCGCCGACGCGGAGCCAGCACGCAAGGAGGCGGCATAGCCTTCGATGTCGACACCTGGCATGCAGGCGCTGTCGCGCGAGAGACTCCAGGGTCTGCTGGGCGGTGCGCGTGGGGCCGTCGAGCGTATGCCGATGCTGCGCACGGCTCTGGAGCGGGCGGGTGCGACCTGCGCGGAGGATCTGCGCAATCTGATCGCACTGCCGGTGCGGCTGGCGCTGCAGGATATCCGCAGCGGCAGCGCCGGCGACTTGCTGGCGCCACACAGCGGCAAGGGCGCCATCGGCATGCTGGGCGCGCCGGGATGGAGCGCGCGGCTGGTGGCCTGCGCCGAGCGCGAGGCCGTGTACGCCATGGTGGAGATGCTGCTCGGCGGCGATGGCTCGCAGCCTGCTGGTGCGGAAGATCGGCCGCTCACCACCATCGAGACCAGGGTGGCGGGCGTCTTCTTCACGGCCGTGGGCAAGGCCCTCGCGGCCTCGTTTGCGCCGATCGCTGAGACCGCGGTCACGCTCGATGCCACCTCGGACAAGGTCGATTTCGACGTGGTCGCCCCGCAGGACGCCATGGTTGCCGCCCGCTTCCGCCTCGATGCATTGGGGCGCGGCGGCGAGATCATGCTTGCCATCCCGCAGGCGGCCCTCAGCGGCATGGGCAAGGCGCTTGCGGAGCCGGCCCCCAAGGCCGCGGCGGCGCGGCCGGACGCGCGCTGGGCGGCGAATATCCAAAAGGAGCTGAACCGCGCCAGCGTCAGACTCAGCGCCACGCTCGAGGAGCGGGCGGGCATTCTCGGCGAGATCACCAAGCTGACCGTGGGCCAGGTGATCCCGCTCGACGTCACGCCGCAGTCCCGTCTGCAGGTCGAATGCAACGGCGAGCGGCTGATGTGGTGCCATCTCGGCAAGTCGAACGGGTTCTACACGCTGCGCGTCGACAGCTTCGTCGATCGCGAGCAGGAGTTCATGAACGACATTCTCGCGGCCTGAGTACAACCAACGGCAGGCCATCGCAGCTCCTCGAAACGGTAACGACAACATGAACCAGCCCGCATCTGCCGCCAGTCCGAAATCGCTGCTCGAGGAATATGCCGCCGAGCTGACGCCGCAGCCCGGCGAGCTCGCCGCCACCTTGGGCCCGGCTCCGCGTCGGCCGGCGGGCATCCCCGACCCGCGCAGGGCTCCCGACGAGGCCGCGGCGCCCGCGCGCAACCTCGAGATGGTCATGCGCATCCCGGTGACGGTGAAGGTCGTGCTGGGCTCCGCCACCATGCCCGTGGCCACCCTGGTCAAGCTCGGGCGCGGCGCCGTCATCCCGCTCGACCGCAAGGTCGGCGAGCCGGTCGACATGATGGTCAACGGCCGCATCGTCGCGCGCGGCGAGGTCGTCGTGGTCGACGAGGAGACCTCCCGCTTCGGCATCAAGCTGACCGAGGTGGTGGGGCCGACCACGGATGCGGACAAGGCGGCGTGACGCGAGGAATGACCCGATCGATGTCCCCCTCGAGCCGCAGATGCGTTCCATGAGCCTGCCCGCCGAAGCCAGAACGGCCGCGCCGCCTCAATTCCTCAACGGAGCGCCGAACGGCGTGCTGCATGGAGCTCTGGGCGGCGTGGAGAAGGTCGCGGTGCTGCTGCTCGCGCTCGGCAAGGGTCGCGCCGCGAAGATCCTCAAGCATTTCGATCCAGGCGAGTTGCGGTTGCTGACCCGGTCGGCCGCCGATCTGCGCACCATCAGCGTCGGCGACCTCGAGACGCTGGTGGAGGAGTTCGCGCAGCGGTTCTCGAGCGGGGTCAATTTCGTCGGCACGGCGGCGGAGATCCGGAGCCTGCTGGCCGACGTCATGACCGAGGAGGAGATCGCCAGCGCCGGCGGCGACGGCGCGCCGACGTCCGAGCAGCAGCCCGACGCGGACGGTCCGGTGTGGGAGCGGCTCTCGAAGCTGAAGGTCGATGTGCTGCGGGCCTATCTCATCAAGGAGCACCCGCAGACCGTCGCCCTCATTCTCTCGAAGATCGGCTCCGACACGGCCGCCAAGGCCCTCAGCTCGTTCCCCGCGGACTATCGCTCGAGCCTGCTGTGCCGCATGCTCGACATCCGGAAAGTCGCCCCCGACGCCTTGCGTGTCGTCGAGCTGACGCTGAAAGATGACCTGCTCGCAACCGCGGCCTCGGCCTCCCACACCGGCATCGCCGACATCCTCAATCGCCTGGACAAGACGCAGACCGACGCGGTCCTGAAGAGCCTGGGCGAGATGCGCCCCGATGACGCCAAGGCCCTGAAGCGCATGCTCTTCACGTTCGAGGAGCTTGCGACCCTGCCGGCGTCGGCGCGCACGACCCTGTTCGACCAGGTGCCGATCGAGCGGTTGGTGCTTGCGCTCAAGGGCACCGAGCCCGCGTTCCAGGCGACCGTTCTCTCCTCCCTCGGCGCCCGCTCGCGGCGCATGGTGGAGGCCGAGTTGCAGGGCGGCAGCACGGCCTCGGTGCGTGATGTGGCCGAGGCCCGCCGCGTCATCGTCGATGCCGTGCTCAAGATGGTCGCCAAAGGGGAGATCGAGCTGAAGCCGGCCGAAGACCTCGGCGACATCACGCAGTAGCGAGGCCGCTGCCCGATGGCCGATGCGCCCGACAAGGACAGCCAAACCGAGGAACCCACCGAGAAGAAAATCCGCGATGCGATGGAGCGGGGTAACGTCCCGTTCTCGCGCGAGGCAGCGACGCTCGCCTCCCTGCTCGGCATCCTGCTCGTCTCGAGCTTCTTCCTGGTCGGCGGCGTCTCCCATCTCAACCGCTCGCTGCGGCGGCTGATCGACAACCCGGGCGGCTTCTCGCTCGACAACGGTACCGATGCCGTCCGCCTGCTGGAGGCCGTCGGCCTCGACGCGGCACGGCTGCTGGTGCCCGTGATCATCATTCTGGCGACCGCAGGCGTCCTGTCGTCGTTCCTGCAGAACGCGCCCAGCATGGTGCTCGAGCGCATCCGGCCGCAGCTCTCGCGCCTGTCGATCGCCAAGGGCTGGAAGCGCCTGTTCGGGGTTCAGGGCCAGGTCGAGTTCCTGAAATCCCTGTTCAAGCTGGCGGCCGTGTGCCTGCTCACCCTGCTGGTGCTGCGCACGGCGCAGCATGACCTCTTCAATTCGATGTTCATGGAGCCCGGCTCGCTGCCCGGGCTGGTGTGGACCATGATCAACCGCCTGCTGTCGACCGTGGCGGTTGCAACCGTGATGCTGGTGGCGGCCGATCTGGTCTGGTCGCGGCTGTTCTGGCACCGCGAGCTGCGGATGACGCGCCAGGAGCTCAAGGACGAGATGAAGCAGGCGGACGGCGACCCGATCGTCAAGTCGCGCCTGCGCTCGCTCGCTCGCGACCGCCTGCGCAAGCGCATGATCGCCGCGGTGCCGCGGGCGACGCTGGTGATCGCCAACCCGACGCACTACGCGGTGGCGCTGCGCTATGTGCGCGAGGAGGGCGGCGCGCCGCTGGTGGTGGCCAAGGGTCAGGATCTGATTGCGCTCAAGATCCGCGAGATCGCCGTCGAGCACGGCATTCCCGTGATCGAGAACAAGGCACTCGCCCGCTCGCTCTACAAGGCGGTCGAGGTCGACAAGATGATCCCGCCGGATTTCTACAAGGCGGTGGCCGAGATCGTGTTCTACCTGTTCGCCCGCAAGGCCCAGACAAGGCCCGCCGGCTAGATCATCCAGCATGCAGAGGCAGGGCCACAACTACACGCTCGACCGCGAGAAGGCGCTGGCCGACGGCCTGCGCGACGTCGCCTCCGAGCTGCGCCTGATCGACGCCGCCGATCTGATCGCCTTCATCCGCACCGAGCGCTTCGCCAACATCGCCAACCTGGTGAGCTCCTCGACCGAGCTGTACTTCAAGCCCGGCACCATCAATTTCGGCCAGTCCGGCGATGTCGACGTGACGTGGGGCGAGACGCCGACCGTCTCGCTCGATATGGAATTCCGCCACATGCGCGTGAGTGTCTATTTCCGCCTGCTGCTGCAGGCGCTGCAGGCCGGCGTCGAAATCGACTACATCACCTTCGACGGCGCCTCGCCCGACCCGCACGAGAACACGCGCCGCCTGGTCGAGGCCATCTCGGCGGCCCGCGTCACGCCGATCCCGAGCGACCGGTTGCCCGCGCCGGCTCACGCTTGACGCTCCCGCGCTTTCCTCCCCCTGGGCCTTCAGGCGAGCCTGAGGCCCGACCGACGGGGGAGGATGGAACGCCGCGGGCTTGGACGGCCGCCAGGTCACCTCTCCGCAAACGCCGTCGGCCGTCCAAGTCCGATGGCGTTCCTGGTGGGGGTGACGTGCAGCACGCGGCTCGCCGCCCCCACCCAGTGCGTCCAGCGACTTGGCTCGGCGCCGGTGCTTGTTGCACGGTCGGCGATGCGCCGATCCAAGCCGCGGACGCACCGCCCTCCCCCGTCCTGCACGTCGAAGGCACCTTCGACGCAGGGGGAGGAAAGGCGGCGGCTTTTCGTAAGGAGAAACACGCCGATCGCGGACGCGTGACGCGCCGGTTGCCTCGTCGCGCCACTGCGCTCGAGGGGTTGCTGCAATCAAGGGGCTGCGGGGCGGAGAGGCGCCGCGAGCTAATTTTTTAGAGCGGCTCCTCGCCGCCCCGCGCAGGTTTTTGGGCCGTTACCGCCGGCCGTTGGGACGGTACACCGTAGTGTGCTTGCCGCCGTACGGGCGAGGCGGACCTGGTCCACTGGGGACCGTACGGCTGCCGGGGCCACCTCGAGGCTTTGCGACCGCGTGCGCCGCGCCGCCTCGACCTGCAGCCCGCCCTCGCCTTGGACGCCTCCGGAGACGACCCTTCAGTTGGAGCGGGATGCGGTCAATATGCGCCCGCCGCGAATGGCGGGGATAGATTTTTCGGTGCCACTCGCACGCATGGTGAACGGCGGGGATAGCTCGACCCGCGGTTAACGACATGCGCGCTGCCGCGCGTGCGCAAGCTGGGACAAAAGAGAAATACGCATTTTATGTCAATTGCTTATAAGCCCCTCGCTCTTGTCTGTCTCCCCGAGGCGGCTTCTACCAAATGGGGACACCCGGCGCCCCAGACATCATCTGCTGTGTGGATGGCAAGTTTGTCGGAATCGAGGTGAAGCACAACAGGGCAAGCTCAACACTAACCAATTGTACTTCAAGGGAACACTTGAGCAGGCTGGAGGCAGGTGCTTCCTTGCCCGCTCTGTCGACGACTTGGTGAAGGGTAAACCTCTGAAGGCGACTCCGGATATATTTTCATTTGCTATGACTAAATTAACCTTTCTCTGGCACCTTGACCCGTGCAAAGGGAGACGGCCCCAGATCACGATATCGTGAACAAGGTTGGCTTCGTCGCATGGAACGAATCCCGCAACTGTCAGTTAGAGCAATGAGTCCCACTTGATCCGCGTGGGACGTAGCTATGGGGAGTAATCGCAGAGATTCGATGCCCGCGAACATTGGGGCTGCGGTTCGCGTTGCATCATAGTAAGTGAAGCAGCAGAGAAGCTTCCAAACGAACGTAAGGCCTTCACTTAACTCGCAGCCTATTTGCGAGAATGCAACATTATGCCCGATTTGCTGGAGAGAAGAGCCCATAGGGTAAACTAACTCAAGCTGCAATCCAGTCCCGATCAGTTCGGATCCCGATCAGTTCGGAAAAGAACGGAAAATACGCTTTTTCCGAAGGAGAAGACTCATGCTCATGCGGTTCCTGGAAGCCATCGCATTAATCGTGCTCATATTGGTTCTTGCACTGGTGACAGATATCCTTCTTCAAAAGCACACGCCAGACAGCAACTTCATCGCGGGCTGCCTTGGCGTAGCAGCGGCAGTTTTAGTGTTCATAGCTGCGATCTACGAAAAAAGGTAGAAGATCGCCCATCAACTGTTACAAAAATCAGTGGTCAAGACTAACCTAGGCCATGAAACGCAGCGCGAGAACCATGCTATGATTGGAGCGTCAAGTTTGCTCAGGTATGGCGCCACCAACTGTCGGCACCGGCAAGGGCGGCGAGAGCTTCCAGGACCGCAAACTCGCTGCCGATATGCGCAACAAAGTGCTCAAAGACATTCATGCCGTTCTTAAATCTCGACGGCTTGGCTTCACGACGGATGAGGCGATCGACAGCACGGACGATGTTCTTTTTAGTCGCAATGTGGATGCGCTTCTGATCGCGCACAACCTCGACGCCGGCAAAAAGATTTTCGATGACAGATTGAACTAGCTTGGCGCTCGTTGCCTCAAACGGAGCATCGCGGCATCGGTGTAAGTGACATAACGATCCGATGGCGGAAGTTGCCTGATCCCGAGATCAGTTAGACAGACCCTACGCATCTGGCTCTATTCTGGCTCTTTTGAAGGGCACGCTGGGGCGTTTCCATGTGGGGGGTATGTAAGGGCAACGTACTGTTTTTTCAAGGAAAAATGGAGTGCGCGGGGAGCTATGGCCTGAGGTGGTGTGGCGTGCGCAAGCTTGGGACAAGATTGCAGGACTAGAAAATCGGCAAGGCACGCAATGCGGCACGCCCCGGGCCAGCCATGACTCCGATTCACCTGTTCAATGTCGTCTCCCAGCACAACCGCTGGCTGTCGGTGCGCCAGGCAGCCATTGCCGGCAACATCGCCAATGCCAACACGCCGGGCTTCAAGGCGCTCGATGTCGCCCCGTTCGAGGCGGCCGTCGAGTCGGCGCGGCTGGCGATGACCGCGAGCGCGCCCGGCCACATGACCTCCAGACAGAGCGCGGCCGCAGCGACCGACATGCGCACGGAGGAGCCCTGGGACGTCGCCCACAGCGGCAACAGCGTCAGCCTGGAGCAGGAGCTGATCAAGGCCGGTGAGATCAATCGCGCCTACCGGCTCAATACCAGCGTGCTGAAGGCCTTCCATCGCATGCTGCTCGCCAGCGCCAAGGTCTGACCCCATGTACGATCCCCTGCAGGCGGCACTGAAGGTCGGCTCCTCCGGCCTGGAGGCGCAATCCAAGCGCCTGCGCGTCGTCTCCGAGAACCTCGCCAACGCCCAGTCGACCGGCCGCACGCCCGGCGCCGATCCCTACACGCGCAAGACCATCAGCTTCGAGAGCGAGGTCGACGAGGCGATGGGCGTGAGCACGGTGAAGGTCGCCGGCATCGAGCGCCACCGCGCGCCGTTCCGCGTGGAGCACAATCCCGGGCACCCCGCCGCCGACGCCAAGGGCTTCGTCAAGCTCCCCAATGTCGACGTCATGGTCGAGGTGGCGGACATGCGCGAGGCCAACCGCTCCTACGAGGCGAACCTGCAGGTCATCAAGCAGGCGCGCGAGATGATCGCCATGACCATCGACCTGCTGCGGAGCTCGTGATGATCGACGCCATCAATGCCGCCGCATCGGTGGTCGACACGCCGCTCTCGAGCGGCGTCAATTCCATCGCCTCGCGGCGCGTGTCGCCCGGTGCCGCCGCCGAGGCGCCCGCTGCCGACTTCGGCGCCATGCTGAGCCAGCTCGCCTCGGGTGCCGCCGGCGCGGTCAAGACCGCCGAAGCCATGTCGCTTGCCGGCGTCCGCGGCCAGGCCACCGTGCAACAGGTGGTGGAGGCGGTGATGTCGGCCGAGCAGTCGCTGCAGGGCGCCATCGCCGTGCGCGACAAGGTGGTCGGCGCCTATCTGGAAATCAGCCGGATGCAAATCTGAGGAGTTGGTCGTGAGAGCGCTTGCCATTGCCGCAACCGGCATGAATGCCCAGCAGACGAACGTGGAGGTGATCGCGAACAATATCGCCAACATCAACACGACCGGCTTCAAGCGCTCGCGCGCGGAGTTCACGGACCTGCTGTATCAGACCGAGCGGGCGGCCGGCACGCCCAACCGCGGCGGCCAGGAGTCGATCCCCGAAGGCGCGCAGATCGGCCTCGGGGTGCGCACCACGGCCATCCGCAACCTGCACTTGCAGGGCTCGCTGGCGAGCACCGGCAACAAGCTCGATCTGGCTCTCAACGGCCGCGGCTGGTTCCAGGTGGCAGGCGCCAACGGCGAGAATTTCTACACCCGCGCCGGCGCCTTCAACAAGAATGCCACCGGCCAGATCGTGACCGCGGACGGCTATGTCGTGCAGCCGGCCATGGCCATCCCGCAGACCGCGTCGGAGGTGATCGTCAACGAGACCGGCCAGGTCTACGTCCGCGTCGGTACCGACACGACGCTGCAGCTGATCGGCCAGCTCACGCTCGCCAACTTCACCAACGAGGCGGGCCTCGACCCGCTCGGCGGCAATCTCTACCGCGAGACCACGGCGTCGGGCGCGCCGGTGGTGGGGGTGCCGGGCGATCCGGGCTTCGGCAGCGTGCAGCAGGGCTACCTGGAGAACTCCAACGTCGATCCCGTCAAGGAGATCACCGAGCTGATCGCCGCCCAGCGCGCCTACGAGATGAACTCGAAGGTGATTCAGGCCTCCGACGAGATGTTCGGCACCGTGTCGAAGGGCCTGCGCTGAGCCATGCCCACCGCCGCCCGCCATCTTCGGCAAGGCTGGGTCGCCGGCCTGCTGCTGGCGGCGATCCTGCTCGTCGTGGCAGCGAACCCCGTATCGGCCGCGGAGCTGGATCTGCCGGTCCCCCGGGCGACCATCTATCCGGGCGACGTGATCGGCGGCGAGCAGCTGGTGGACCGGGCGTTCATTGCCCACACGGTTGCCCGCGCCGGCGTCTTCGACGGCCGCGATGCGCTGCTCGGCAAGGTCGCACGCCGCACGCTGCTTCCCGGGCAGCCGATCCCGATCAGCGCCGTCCGCGACCCTTATGTCGTCACGCAAGGCAAGACGGCGATGGTGGTGTTCGAGGCCGGCGGGCTCGTCATCACCAGCCACGCCACGGTGTTGCAGAACGCCGGCGTCGGCGAGGTGGTGAGCCTCAGGAACAACGACAGCGGCACGGTGATCAAGGGCACCGTGGCTGCCGACGGAACGGTGCGGTTGGCCACGCCATGATCCGCCCTCTGCTCCTCCTCCTGGCAGTTGCGCCCTGCTGGCTCGCCGGTCCGGCTGCGGCCGGCACCCGCATCAAGGACATCACGACCGTGCAGGGCGTGCGCGCCAACCAGCTGGTCGGCTACGGCCTCGTCATCGGTCTCAACGGCACCGGCGACAGCCTGCGCAACTCCCCGTTCACCGAGCAGTCGCTGCAGTCGATGCTGGATCGCATGGGCATCAACGTGCGCAACTCGAAGGCGCGCACGCGCAACGTTGCGGCCGTGATCGTGACGGCGGATCTGCCGGCTTTCATCGGCAAGGGCTCGCGCATCGACGTCACCGTCTCCTCGCTCGGCGATGCCAGCTCGCTTGCCGGCGGATCGCTGATCCTCTCCCCGCTGATGGGAGCCGACAACCAGGTCTATGCGGTGGCACAAGGCCCGCTGGCCGTCTCCGGCTTCGCCTCGGCCGGCAAGGCGGAATCGCTGACGCAGGGCGTGCCGACGACCGGGCGCATCCCCAACGGCGGGACCATCGAGCGCGAGGCGCCCGGCCGCTTCGCCGAAGAGAAGACGCTGGTCCTCGAGCTCCGCAACCCCGACTTCAATACGGCGGTGGGCGTGGCGGACGCGATCAACAACTACTCGCACCAGCGCTGGGGCGTCAAAGTCGCGCGCGAGGACGACCTGCGCACGGTGACGCTGAACCGGCCGTTCTACATCGGGGCTGCGCGCTTCATGGCCGAGCTCGGCGATCTCGCCGTGCAGCCGGACGTGCCGGCCCGCGTCGTCATCGACGAGCGCACCGGCACGATCGTGATCGGCAAGGACGTGCAGATCTCCACCGTGGCGGTCGCGCACGGCAATCTCACCGTGCGCGTGACGGAGACGCCCAAGGTCTCGCAACCGGAGCCCTTCTCCAGAGGCGAGACGGTGGTCACCTCGGAATCCATGGTGATGGCCGAGGAGAAGGGCGGCAACCTGGCGATCGTGCGGGGCACCACGCTGCAGACGCTGGTGGGCGGCCTCAACCGCATAGGCCTCAAGCCGAGCGGCATCATCGCCATCCTGCAGGCCATCAAGTCGGCCGGCGCACTGCAGGCCGACCTGGTGGTGCAATGATGCGCGCCATCCCACCAATGCTGGTCGCTGGGGCCCTCGGTGCCGGCTTGCTTGCCGCCCCTGCCTGGTCGCAGCACGGACGGACGCAGCAAGGCTGGGCGCCGGTGGTCGTGTCCGCCATTCCAGACACCGCCGATCGCGTGGCCGGCGAACGCACCTGGGCGCCGTCGTCCATTCCGGTACCTCGGCCCGAAGCCGACCCTGTCGCCGCCCGCAGGCCCGTGCCAAGGCCCGTCCCCGCCGCCATGCCGGCCCTGATGCAGGTCGCCGTGCAGGAGCGCAAGCCGGCGGCAGCAGCTGCAACCCCGGTGCCCGCTCCGGCCGTCCCGTCTCCCGCCCCCGCCAAGCGCAGCGACCCGCCTGCCCTCGCGACCACCGCGGCGCGGCAGTTCTGCGTCAACATCGCCGACGCCGCATCCGAGGCCAAGTTCGCCTGGCAGAAGCGGGCGCTCACCGACTTGCAGAAAGAGCTGGACGAGCGCATTGCGCTCGTCGACGCCAAGACCGCTGAGCTCAAGACGTGGGTCGAGCGGCGCGACGAGTTCTCCAAGAAGGCGCGCGACAACCTCGTGCTGATCTATGGCCGCATGCGCCCCGACGCGGCGGCCATGCAGCTGACCGCGATGGACGAGGAGACGGCCGCAGCCGTCCTCGTCAAGCTCGATGCCCGCATCGCCAGCGCCATCCTCAACGAGATGCAGCCCGCGCAGGCCGCGCGCCTGACGGCAACCATCGCCGGCGCCGCCAGGACGGCGCCGAAGGGCAGCGAGGACCGGAAATCATGAAGCGCGCCGCGATCATCGTGCTCGGAGCGTCGCTGCTCGCGGGCGGCTGCGCCGACAAGATCCGGGACTTCGCCCGTGAGCCGGCTCTGACGCCGGTCGGCGCCGGCCTGCGGCCCGAGCGGGTGCCGATCCTGGCCGATCCTGCCCCGCCTCCCTCCTACCGCCGCACCGGCTCGCTCTGGCAGGACGCCAGCGTCGATCTGTTCCGCGATCCGCGCGCCATGCGCGTCGGCGACGTCATGACCGTCAAGATCGCGATCAAGGACAAGGCCTCGCTCGACAACACCTCGGAGCGCTCGCGCGATTCCAAGCGCAATCTGAATTTCGATGGCTCCTACGAGTTCAACTACACCGCCCTCAAGGGCAAGGGCGACGGCAAGCTCGATGCCTCGGTCAACTCCGGCACCAGCACCAAGGGGCAAGGTGCCATCACGCGCTCGGAAAGCATCGAGCTGCTGGTGGCCGCCGTGGTGTCCGACGTGCTGCCGAACGGCAATCTCGTCATCAGCGGCACCCAGGAGGTGCGCGTCAACGCCGAGGTGCGCGTGCTCAGCGTCGCCGGCGTGGTGCGCCCCCGCGACATCTCCACAGAGAACTCGATCTCCTACGAGAAGATCGCCGAAGCCCGCATCTCCTATGGCGGACGCGGGCGCATCACCGAGGTGCAGCAGCCGGGCTGGGGCCACCAGCTGATCGACCTGATCTCTCCGTTCTGACATGGCGAAGGCGGCAATCACGGCAGATACCGAGGAGACGGATGAGGAGCCGGCTCTCGCCGCGGCTCCGAAAGGCGTGTCGGTGATGTCGCTGGTCGCGGCGATGCTGGTGGTGACGGGGCTCGGCATCGGCGTCGGCGGCCTGTTCGGCCTGCTGCTGATGCCGAAGATGGAAAGGGCCGCCGCACCGGGCAAGGCCGAAACGTCGTCCGCCCAGCCGGTCAAGAGCCGCTACCCCGCCAACGTCAACCTGCGTGCCCTGCCCCCGATCGTCACCAATCTGGCCGCTCCCGCGACGACGTGGGTGCGCCTCGAGGCGTCCCTCGTCATGGAGGGCGAGCAGACGGCGGAGGCGAACGTGTTGGCGGCTCAGATATCCGAGGACCTGGTGGCCTTCCTGAGAACCGTGCGGCTGGTGCAGATCGAGGGCGCGAGCGGCTTCCAGCACCTGCGCGAAGACCTGAACGATCGCATCCGCGTGCGCAGCGGCGGCAAGGTGCGCGACCTCGTGGTCCAATCCTTCATCGTCGAATGAGCAAGCTCCTCGCCATACTCCTGCTTCTGCTGGCGGCATCGACCGAGGCCGCTGCCCAGATTCCGACGCTCGAGCAGCTCATCCCGTCGGGCGATCCGACGGCGGCCGGCCGCATCGTCCAGCTGATCGCGGTCATCACCGTCCTGTCCGTCGCGCCCGGCCTGCTGATCATGGTGACGTGCTTCACGCGCATCGTCATCGCGCTGTCGTTCCTGCGCGCAGGGCTGGGGCTGCAGACCACGCCGGCCAACCTGATCCTGATCAGCCTGGCGCTGTTCATGACGTTTTACGTCATGGGCCCGACTTTCGATAAGGCCTGGCAGAGCGGGGTGCAGCCGCTGATGGAGCGAAAGATCACGGAAGCCGAGGCCTACACGCGCATCAGCGCGCCGTTCCGGGCGTTCATGCGCGCCAACGTGCGCGAGAAGGACCTCACGCTGTTCACCGAGCTCGCCAGCGAGAGCCTGCGTCCCAAGCAGGACGATGCCGAGATCGATCTGCGCGTGCTGATTCCGGCTTTCATGATCTCGGAGCTGCGGCGCGCCTTCGAAATCGGCTTCCTGATCGTCCTGCCGTTCCTCGTCATCGACATGATCGTGGCGACGCTGACCATGTCGATGGGCATGATGATGCTGCCTCCGACCGTCATCTCGCTGCCGTTCAAGGTGCTCTTTTTCGTCCTGATCGACGGCTGGAATCTGCTGATCGGCGGGCTCATTCGCTCCTTTGTCTGATCTACTTCGTTGGTTGTTGGACAGAGTTAATCGATCAGCAACGTTTCTGCCTTAACCATATCGCCATGGCAGATTGGAGCGCAGTTGGGGAGCTCCAAGGGCAGATAGCGCTCTGCCACGCGGGCGAAACCCGGTGCGCGCCCCAATGTGAGCCAGTACTCCCAGGGGGAGATGAAGATGAGTAGCATTAATACCAACGTCGCAGCGATGACCGCGCTGCAAACGCTGACCCAGACCAACAAGGCCCTGACCGAGGTTCAGAACCGGATCTCCACGGGCTATCGCGTTGCGGAAGCTGCCGACAACGCCGCCTACTGGTCGATCGCCACCACGCTGCGATCGGACCGGTCCGCCCTCTCCACGGTGCAGGATGCCCTCGGCCTCGGCGCCAGCACCGTCGATGTCGCCTACACCGCGATGGACAGCGCCATCAAGGTCGTGAGCGACATCAAAGCCAAGCTGGTCGCTGCACGCGAGCCCGGCATCGACAAGGCCAAGGTGCAGAGCGAGATCTCCGAGCTGCAGAAGCAGCTCACCGGCATCGCCAGCTCGGCCGCGTTCTCGGGCGAGAATTGGATGTCCGTCGACTCCAGCGCGTCGGGCTTCAACGCGACCAAGAGCGTCGTCTCGTCGTTCACGCGCACCGGCGGCGTGGTCTCCGTCCAGACGATCGCCATCGACACCTCGGGCATGGACCTGTTCGACGCCAATGCGGCGACGACCAACGCCGCGGCCGGCATCCTCGACGCCAACCGCACCACCACCGGCGCCATCGACAATACCGCGACCACCTTCTCGGTCTCGGGCATGACGATCGCGGCGCTGACCGACAGCACGACCGACATCGCCACGCTCGATACCTACATCAAGGGCGCGGACGCCGCGATCAAGGAAATGACCACCGCGGCGAGCAACCTCGGCGCCGTCAAGTCGCGCATCGGTCTGCAGGAAGACTTCGTCAAGAGCCTGATGGACGTTCTCGATCGCGGCATCGGCAGGTTCGTCGACGCCGATATGAACGAAGAGTCCACCAAGCTGCAGGCCCTGCAGGTCAAGCAGCAGCTCGGCGTGCAGTCGCTCGGCATCGCCAACGCGGCGAGCCAGAACATCCTGCGCCTCTTCCAGTAAGACCGCAGCATACAAGGCATCGAGCTTGCAGCTGGCCGCGTCCCCCGGGACGCGGCCAGCTTGCTTTCGTGCCCGCAATTCTCGCGCAAGCTTCGCCCCCGACAATCGCCCAGCGAATCTCTAACCTTTTTCGAGGCCTCGGGTGATCGGGCGAGAACAGCTGGAACGGCTTTGGCGCAGCCTGCTCGGTTTGGGCGCGCGGCGGCTTGCGGCTTTGGGGGTCGTCGGCCTCACCGTGTTCGCCGCCGTCGGCTTGGGCAGCTACTATCTGAGCCGGCCGCAGCTGGAGACGCTCTACACCGGCCTCAGCGCGCAGGACATCGGCCGCATCGGCTCCGCGCTGAGAGAGGCCGGCATCACCTTCGATGTCAATGCCCAAGGCAACGCGGTGCTGGTCCGCTACGGGCAGACCGCGCAGGCGCGCATGCTGCTGGCGGAGAAGGGCCTCCCGAGCAGCGCCAACAGCGGCTATGAGCTGTTCGACAAGCTCGGGTCCATGGGCCTCACCTCGTTCATGCAGGAGATCACCAGGGTTCGGGCCCTCGAAGGCGAGATCGCCCGCACCATCCAGGCCATGAAGGGGGTGAAGGCGGCGCGCGTCCACATCGTGTTGCAGGACGCCGGGTCGTTTCGCCGCGGCCGCCAGGCGCCGTCCGCCTCGGTGATCGTGCGCACCGAAACCGCCGGCGACTTCTCCTCGGCGTCCGCCATCCGGCATCTGGTCTCCGCCGCCGTGCCCGGCATGACGCTGGACCAGGTCACGGTGCTGAATACGGACGGCACCGTGCTCGCGTCCGGCGGCGATACGCTCGGGGCCACGCCCGGCAAGATGGTGAGCCTGGAGAAGACCATCGCCCGAGAGCTGCAGGACAACATCGCCAAGACGCTCACGCCCTATCTCGGCCACAGCAACTTCGAGATCAGCGTCGCCACCCGCCTCAACACTGACAAGCGGCAGACCAACGAGACAGCCTACAATCCCGAGCAGCGGGTGGAGCGCTCGGTTCGGGTCGTCAAGGAGACGGGAAGCTCGCAGAACTCCAACAATCGCACCGCCGCCGGCGTCGAGCAGAATGTCCCGGCCGATCAGCCGGCCACCGCCTCGGCCGACCAGTCGAAGCGCGCCAACGAGCGCCGCGAGGAGCTCACCAACTACGAGGTGAGCACCAAGACCACCTCGACCGTCAGCGAGGGGTACCGAATCGAGAACCTGGCCATCGCGGTGGTGGTCAACCGCAAGCGCCTGCTGGCCGCGCTCGGCGAAAACCCGACCGCCGAGGCGGTCGACAAGCAGCTCAAGGAGGTGGAACGGCTGGTGGGGTCGGCGGCCGGCGTGGATCTCAAGCGCGGTGATCGGGTCACGGTGGCGGCCGTCGAGTTCGTCGCGGGCGGCCAGGCGCTCGAGCCGGCCGCCGGGATCGGCGTGGTGGAGCACCTGCTCCGCAACATGAGCAGCATCGTCAACGCCGTGGCCATGATCGCCATCGCCGCCCTCCTCGTGTGGTTCGGGGTACGCCCGGCCATGCGCGCAATTCTGGAGGCGCGGCCCGCTCCCGAGCGCCCGCCGACGCGCGAGCTGAGGGGCGACGCGCAGTCCCCCGCCGATGCGTCGGCCGCCAGGCTCGCCGGCGAGCCGCAGCCCAACCTGATCGCGGACCTGACGAGCAAGCTCGGGCGGACCCCGCAGAAGCGGCTCGAGCAGATGATCGACTTCAATGAGGAGCAGGCCGCCACCATCCTCAAGCAGTGGATGCGCGGGGCCAGAAGCGCATGAGTGCGCTGCCGGTCGCCTCCTATCTGATCGACTTCGGGCGCGACGGTGATTTCGCCGCGGCGGCAACGGCGCTGCGTGGGCGGCAGGCCGCGCCGGACGCCGATGCCGCCAGGATCGAGGCAGCGCATGCGAGCGGCTTCGAGAGCGGCAAGGCGGCTGGCCGGGCCGAGCTCGAGCGCAAACTCGAGGAGCAGAAGGCGGGTCACGAGGCGCAGCTCGCCCGTGCGCGGCGCACATGGGCGAGCGAGGAGGGCAGCAAGCTCGCCGAGCAGCTGTCGGGCGGGCTGCGCGAGGTCGAAACGGCGATTGCCGACGCGGCGGCGCGCATCCTGCACCCCTTCCTGGCCGCGGCGGTACGTGAGCAGGCGATCGCCAGCTTGCGCGCGGAGCTGGAGGTCCTGTTGCAGAAGGACGCCGGCATCCAGATCGGCGTTTCGGGCCCCGAGGACCTTCTGCATGCCGTGCGCGCGCAATTGGCAGGCAGGACCGAGGCCGTCACCTATCTGCCGGGCGAGGGCATCGACGTGCGCGTCAGCGTCGGTCGAACCGTGATCGAGACGCGCCTGAAGACGTGGCTGGAAAAAATCCAAGAGGCGATGCGGTGAGCGCCAACACGGAAGAAACCAAAGCGCAGGAGATCCTCATCATTCGCCGCTCGAGGGACGGCGGCGAGGAGGGGCACCACGGCGGTGTGTGGAAAATCGCCTACGCGGATTTCATGACGGCGATGATGGCCTTCTTCCTGGTCATGTGGCTGATCAACTCGACCGACCAGAAGACGCTGACCCAGGTTGCGACCTACTTCAATCCGCTGCGGCTGACCGACAAGACGCCAACCAGCAGAGGCGTCCAGCAGGAATCCGATGCGCAAAGCCGGGACAGTCCGGCCAAGGAGAGCCCGGCGAAGGATGCCCCGGCCAAGGGCGGCAAGCAGAAGGACAGCGCCACCACGGGCGACGCCAAGTCCGACGCCAAGTCCGAGGCGGGCAGGGGGAAATACACGGAGGACGCGCTGTTTCGCGATCCCTATGGGGTGCTCGACAAGCTCGCCGCCGAGGCCGCCCGGGATCAGTCGCGCGCGACCCCGCGGACCCGCGGCGAGGCCTTTCGTGATCCCTTCGATCCAGCCTTCCGCCGCGAGACGCGCACGGAGGGCCCCGAGAGCGCCGGGGCGTCGCCGCCCAGCGCCACCTCCAGCAGGCCCGTGAAGGGTGCCCCAGCAGACAAGCCGAGCGAGGTCCAGGGCGCTGATCAGAGTGCCGGCCAGAGCCTGCTCGAGGCGGCCAAAGCCGCACAGGCGCGGCGGGAGGCGGAAGCCGTGGCGACGGGCAACACGGCGGCGCGGCTCGGCGCAGAGATCAAGCAGATCGTGGCGCAGGCCGCGCGCGGTACCATTCCCAACATCGACGTGACCGCCACCAGCGAGGGTGTGCTGATCAGCCTGACCGACGACTTCGAGTTCGGCATGTTCGCCATCGCCTCCGCCGAGCCGCGCCCGGCCATGGTGGTGGTGATGGACAAGCTCGCCAAGGTCCTGGCCGGCCACCCCGAGCGGCTGGTCGTGCGTGGCCACACCGACGGCCGGCCCTACAAGTCCGGCACCTACGACAACTGGCGGCTTTCCACCGCGCGCGCGCACATGGCCTATTACATGCTGGTGCGCGGCGGCATCGACGAGAAACGCTTCGAGCGCGTCGAGGGCTACGCCGATCGCAGCCTCAGAGTTCCCGCCGACCCCGAAGCCGCGCAGAACCGGCGCATCGAAATCCTGCTGCGCAAGGCGCAGTCGTGATGCGCCCGCTCGGCCTTGCCATTTCCGTGCTCGGGTTCGCGCTTGCGGCCGGGCCCGCGCAATGCCAGGACGCGCCGCGCCAGCCCATCGACCTCGTGCGCTCTTTGCGCGTGTTGCAGGACCGCGTAACGCACGGCGACGCCGCCGCCCATCAGTCTCAGAAGGTCTTGCTCGGACAGCTTGCCGAGCAATTCAGCCGGCTCGAGCCTGACGTCTGGAAGGATGCCAGAAATGCGCGCGCTGCGGTCACGTTCGTGCTGAGCGGCGGCGATCCGCGCGTCTTGCGCAAGCTGCTGGCCGTGGGTCCCCTGCCTGGTATGGACGACAAGCTCGCCCAGGGCGCGCTCGCGTACGGCGAGGGCCGCAACGAGGACGCCGCCGAGCTGCTGGCGCCGATCAACGCCCGCGCGCTCGATGCCGGCATGGCGGGTCACGTCGCCCTCATTCAGTCCGAGCTCGTCGCCAAGAAGGATACACGGAAGGCCATGGCCTTCCTCGACGAGGCGCGTCTGCTGTCTCCCGGCACGCTGATCGAGGAGGCCGCCTTGCGCCGTCAGGTTGCGGCCGTTGCGGCTGCCGGAGACTTCGACCGCCTTCAGGCGCTGTCCGTGCGCTACCTCTACCGGTTCCCCAACTCGCTGTACGCGGGCAATTTCAGGCGCGAGTTCGCCGGCCTGGTGGTCGAGCGCGCGCCGGCGGACGACGCGGAGCGTCTGAGACGGCTCGAAGCGGAGCTGGCGGCTCTGGACGCGCCCGACCTGCGGGAGATTTATCTTTCGATCGCCAAGGAAGGCCTGATCAAGGGCAGGCTGGGGGTGACGCGCTTCGCCGCCAAGAACGCCGTGCGACTGATGGGCGACGACGCCGTCGAGGGAGAGCGCGCAAGGCTCTATGATACCGCTGCCTCGGCCCTCACGAGCGGCTCGCAGGAGGGCCTCGCCGCACTCGAGCGCGCGGCAGGAGCCCCGCTTGGCGAGGACGATCTCGAGCTGCTGGCTGCGACCCGCGCCGTCGTCGACGAGATCCGGCGCTTGCCGCCCGAGCCGGCGCGACCGACCGAGGCTCAGCTCCAGGAGATGGCGGCAAGCGTGAAGGTGGTCGCGCACGCCCGCCAGGCCATCGAGCGGGTGGATCGCCTGTTGAGCGAGGCTGGCAAATGACGAGAGCGGACGTGCCGACCGAACGGTTCCTTGCGCCTGCGGCCGGCATCGGCCGGCGATCATGGCAAGGCGACTCCAAGACGTCGGGCAGCGCGGATGCCGGCGCCGCGACGGCCTTTCCCGAGCTGCTGTCCCGCTTGGCGGAGGCCGGCAGTGCCCGCGCCGCGACGCCTCTGCAACCAGGTGTGCAAGAGGGCATGGGAGAGGCCATGCGTTTCCTTGACGGAGACCGCATGCCGGAGACGGCTACCAGCCTGCCGGCGAACGGGGAGGCCGTGACGCCAGCGCCGGCAACCCCCGATTTGCTTTCGAGTGCGAGCATGCTTGCCGCGTTGGTGGCCGCAGCGCTGCCGGCCCCATCCGGTACATCAGATGGCGTCACGCCCACCAGGGGCCTCACCGGCATCGCCGACCAGCTCGATGACGCGCCCCTTGCGCTCGGCCCGCTGGGCTCGGCTGGAGAACTGCCTGAGCTGGGCGCTGACAAGGACTTGGCGGGACCGTTGCCGAAGGTCACCGTGCTTAGGCAAGAGACGCACCTGGCGCCCACGTCGGCGCGGCTGCCGGTCGAGCAGGCGACCGAGCGCCTGGTGGCGGCACTGGCGCCGAGCCGCCCGGACGGTAAAGCAGCTCCCGCCGCCGAGGACCGTGCGGTGCTGCCGACGGCCGCTGCACCCGGTGAGGCCGCGGACGGCGATTTGCCAGGGCCGCGCGTTGCTCCCCCTTCGCGAGGGAACGACCCCGGCTCAGCCTCGGCGCACCGTTCCTTCGATAGCCGGGCCGAGGCGTCCGCCAGCTCGGATGATGGCTTCGTTGCGGATCAATTCTTCTCCGACGCCAAGGACGACATCTCCGCGGTTCACAAGGAGCCCAATTCCGCACCATCCCAGGGGCCCTTGTCACCCGTCAGCCAGATCGCCGATCGCATCGCCCGCGAGAGCCTGCCCCAAGCCGGCAATCCATCAGTACCGACCGCCGCTGCCAAGCCCGCGCCAGCGACGGCCATCAAGATGCTCCACATCGAGTTGCAGCCGGCCGATCTCGGCACGGTGACGGTGCGCATGACCCTCAAGGACGGCGCGCTCGAGTTGCAGCTCGACGCCGGTAGGGAGGAGACGGCGCGGCTGCTGCAGCAGGATCGCGAGACGCTGTCCAGCATCCTGCGCTCCGCCGGCTACCAGATCGATGCCATGACGGTGCGGGTCGCCGAGCCCGATCGCGTCTCACCGACCGCGGCCGGCTCGCCGACCCTCTCCGACCCGACGCCGTCGCAGTCCGGCTCGGCCCACCCCGACGCTCGGTCGTCCGGCGGGCAAGCCCGCGCCGAACGCGACATCGACAGCCATCGCGCAACACGGACCAGCCACCATGACGAGAGCGGCGCTGCCAATCGCCTGGGCGGCGATCTATATGTCTAGCGCGATTGCCGCGCTGGCTGCAGACAGCGCCTGCGAGCGGGAGATGCTGCGTGCGGCCCAGACGCATGGCGTGCCGCTCGGCATGCTCTATGCCGTCGGCCTGGCCGAGACGGGCCGGGGCGATTCGCTGCGGCCCTATGCCCTCAATATCGAGGGTCGCTCCGTCTACGACATCGACAAGGCCGAGGCCGTGCGCCGGTTCGCGGCGGCGCGCCGGGCGGGCGCCAAGCTGATCGACGTCGGCTACTTGCAGATCAACCACCACTTCCACGCCAGCCACTTCGCCTCGGTCGAGGAGATGCTGGACCCGGCCAAAAACGTCGACTACGCGGCGCGCTTCCTCCATCGGCTGCGTGCGCGCGAAGGCAGCTGGACCAGGGCGGTTGCCCGCTATCACGCCGGCCCCAACAACGACCCGGCGCAGAAGAAATATGTGTGTCGCGTCATCGCCAACATGGTCGCCACCGGCTTTGGCCGGTGGACCAACGACGCCCGCGCCTTCTGCCAGCCACAGGCGGTGCCGGGCCCAGCAGCCGTTCGGAGCAGCCCATGACTATGACAAAGACGGTCACCAAGACGGGGCTCTCGGGGCCGTACCCGCTCGCCTTCGATGCCATCGAGGCGGCCGTGGTGCGCAAGTCGGCGGGCGTTTTCGCGCTTGGCCATGCCGATCCGAGCGGGCGCTTCTGCGTCAATCACATCGGCCGGTCCGATGCCGACGTGAGAACGCGGCTGCTCGACTACATCGGCTCGGATCAGCTGTTCAAGTTCGGTTATTTCCCGACCTCGCGGGCCGCCTTCGAGCGCGAGTGCGAGCTGTTTCACGACATCGGCCCGCCTCGCAACCGGGTCCATCCGGACCGGCCGAAAGGCACTACCTGGGAGTGCCCTCGCTGCCAGCTCTTCGCTCGGCGCGGTTGAGCATATCGATGACGTCCGTCAGCGCCGCCTGGTAGCCGTGGTGCCAGTAGGCGCGCTCGGGCGTATGCGCATCGAGGTGCTTCTGGTCCGAGGCCGCATACGGTGCCTCGTCGTCCAGCCATTCCCGGATGCCGTCCCGGCGCTGCCGCAGCAGGTCGATGTTGTGTTGGTCCGACATGCAATCACTGACCATGCGTTGAGCGTGGGGATCGTCGCCACCCCCGTCTTGTATCGCAGGCGCATTGGCATAGCCCCAATCGGGGCGCCGATATTTAGGTCAAATTGAAAGTATCCGGGACGGCCAGGCAGCAATCCGCGGGGAGTGTCGGGCCATCAGGCGGGTTGGTTTCTTTTTCGTTTCAGCGCCTGATCGATCAAGGTGTTGGCGGAGGTCATGCGGCGCGTGGCGTGATCGCTCAGGGCCGGCGCGACGCGGTCGGGGTGGTTGGCGAGCGCGAAATCGCGGCGGATGCGACTGAGGTCCTCCAGCGTCAGGTCGCTTGTCAGGTCCAGCTCCGCGGCGACCATCTCCAGGTCCGATCCCGGTGCGCGCGGGGCCGGTGGCGTCGATCGGCCGTCCGCCTCGTAGAGCTCTGCGAGATCGGCTGCGGGTGTATCGGCTGCGTCCGTTGAGCCCTCCTGCATGCCGAACAGGGCTTGGTGGACCTGCGGGCTGGGCGCGGCTTTGCTCGGGGCGGCGGGTTGCGGCGCGACGGCCTGGCCGAGGCGTGCATCGAGCAGGCCGTCGAAATCGTGCTGCTGGCTCGGCGTGGCGTGGGGCATGGGCGGCTCGGCCGGAAGCTCCCCGGCAAGGCCGGCATTTTCGCGTGTATCGATTGCAGCCGCGTTAAGGCGCTCTCACGTGCAGATGAACGCAAAGTGAGTCAACAAGGGCGGGGGGCCCATGCTAGCTGTTGGGTTCGCGTGGGGTGGGGGCCCTGGGGGGCGGGGGCCTTGGGGCGGCGCCTGCCATCGCTCCAACGAGCATCGGAGGTACTATCTTGAGCCTGGATGCGACCCTGCTGCAGCCGGAGCACCCACCCCAGAAATTCGCGCACCCCGACTGGACGGCGACCCGCGAGCGCCGGGCCTCGGTGTCGCTCGACCGGCTCGATACGCTTTGGATCAACACCGGCACGCTGTGCAACATCACCTGCCGCAACTGCTACATCGAATCGAGCCCCAGCAACGACCGGCTCGTCTACATCAGTCTCGACGAGGCCATCGCCTTCCTCGACGAGATCGAGGCCGGCCGGCTCGGCACCCGCGAGATCGGCTTCACCGGCGGCGAGCCGTTCATGAACCCGCAGCTGCTGGCGATGCTGGAGGAGGCGCTGCGGCGCGGCTTCGAGGTGCTGGTGCTGACCAACGCCATGCAGCCGATGCAGCGGCCCGCGATCAAGCGCGGGCTCGTCGACCTGCAGGCGCGCTACGGCCGGCACCTGACGCTCCGCGTCAGCCTCGACCACCACACACAAGCCCTGCACGAGGCCGAGCGGGGCAAGCGCACCTGGGCGCGCACCATCGCCGGGCTCGATTGGCTGTCGCGCAGCGGCGTGCGCATGGCGATCGCCGGCCGCACCTGCTGGCACGAGAGCGAGGCCGACACGCGGTCAGGCTATGCACGGCTGATTGCCGCGCACGGCTGGCCGGTCGACCCCGCCAGCCCGACCGAGCTGATGCTGCTGCCCGAGATGGACGGCAAGCACGACGTGCCGGAGATCACCACGCGCTGCTGGGCCATCCTCAAGAAGAGTCCCGGCGACATGATGTGCGCGTCGAGCCGCATGGTGGTCAAGCGCCGCGGTGAGGCGCGCCCCACGGTAGTGCCCTGCACGCTGATCCCTTACGACAAGGCGTTCGACATGGGGTCGACGCTGGCCGAGGCCGGCCGCGCCGACGGCGCCATGTTTGCGGGCGGCGCGGTCAAGCTGTGCCACCCGCATTGCTCGAAGTTCTGCGTGCTCGGCGGCGGCAGCTGCTCGTGAGATTGTCATCCCGGGGCTTGTCCCCGGGATCCAGGATCAAACAGTCTCCTCTCGGTACTGTTTACGACCGCCGGAACCACTGGCGCACGCGGATCGCTGGATCCCGGGCATAAAGCCCGGGATGACTGCGTCACTTCTTCACCAGGGCGTCGCGGATCTCCTTCAGGTAGAGCTCGGACGGCGAGGGCGCGGGCGGGGCTGCGACCGCCTCCTTCTCGAAGCGTTTCTTGAGCGTCACCATGCCTTTGATCACCACGAACAGCACGAAGGCGATGATGGCGAAGTCGACCACCGTTTGAATGAACACACCGTACTTGATCAGCACCGGGATCTGCGCGGTGCCGAGGTTGAACGCCAGGTCCTTGAAGTCGACGCCGCCGAGCGCAAAGCCGATCGGCGGCATCAGGACGTTGTCCACCAGCGCCGAGACGATCTTGCCGAAGGCCGCGCCGATGATCACCCCGACGGCGAGGTCGACCACGTTGCCCTTGAGCGCGAAGTCGCGGAATTCCGACAGCCAAGTCCAATTCATCTGACCGACCCTCCCTGCTTGCCCGGGCGCCAAGGCACCCAGCCCCCCGCGTCCACGTCCTGGGAATCGCCCCCAATCAGCCTAGGCGAATGCCTGATTCCCAGCAATCGCACCGGACCCCTCCAGGCAGAGGGTGGGTAGGGATAGGTCCCTGCCCCTTAAGGCGTTCGCGAGGCCGTGTTGGACAGCGGGGTCTGCTTCCCGCACTATGGCCAATCCGCGGGAGGAGCCGCTCGATAGCGCAGGAGGGATGCGGCGCAGACCGTGATCCATCGCCCTCTGCGCAGGGCATTGTGCACGATGATCGAAGGCTGGAGCATCGTCGCGCTGGCGCTCGGATACCTCAGTATCCTGTTCGCGCTCGCATGGTACGCCGACCGGGCGGGGCGCATCCGCAAGACCGGCCAAGGCCGCCCGCTGATCTATGCGTTGTCGCTGGCGGTATATTGCACCTCGTGGACCTTCTTTGGCAGCGTCGGGCTGTCGGCGTCGACCGGCTATGATTTCATTCCTGTCTACCTCGGCCCCATCCTGCTGTTCGCCTTCGGCTGGCGTTTCCTGCTGCGCATCGTGCGGCTCGCCAAGAGCCAGAACATCACCTCGGTCGCCGACTTCCTGGCCGCCCGCTACGGCAAGAGCCAGGCCGTCGCCGCCATCGTCACCATCATCGCCGTCGCCGGGACCTTGCCCTACATCGCCCTGCAGCTGAAGGCCGTGGCCATCTCGGTCGATACCCTGCTCGGCGCGCGCCAGATCCAACAATTCAATCTGCACACCGACACGGCGCTCATCATCGCGCTGACCATGGCGGCCTTCGCCGTCCTGTTCGGCACCCGCCACATCGATGCGACCGAGCACCAGGAAGGCCTGATCGTGGCGGTTGCGGCCGAGTCGCTCGTCAAGCTCGCTGCCTTCCTCACGGTCGGGCTGTTCGTCGTCTTTTCCGTGTTCGGCGGCGTTAGCGGCCTGTTCGCCCGCGCCCAGGAGAGCTTCGAGATCCAGAAGGTGTTCGGGCACGGCCTGAACGGCGGCTTCTGGATCACCGTGACGTTCCTGTCGCTGGTGTGCATCGTGCTGCTGCCGCGCCAGTTCCACGTCACGGTGGTGGAGAACAACTCCGAGCACGAGATCCGCCGCGCCGCCTGGCTGTTTCCCGTCTACCTGGTCCTGATCAATCTGTTCGTGGTGCCCATTGCCATGGCCGGCCTGCTCAGCCTGCCGAAGGGGTCCTACGACGCCGACACGTTCGTGCTGGCGCTGCCGCTCTCGGCCGGTGCCGACGCCATAACCCTGCTGGCGTTCGTCGGGGGGCTGTCCGCCGCCACCGCCATGGTGATCGTCGATTCCGTGGCGCTGGCCATCATGGTCAGCAACGGTCTGGTGTTGCCGCTGCTGCTGCGCCAGCGGCTGGACGAGGCCCAGGGGCGGCAGCAGGACATGGCCGGGCTGCTGCTCGCCGTCCGCCGCGTCGCCATCTTCGTCATCGTGCTGCTGGGCTATGGCTTTTATCGGCTGCTGGGCCAGACGCATGGCCTGGTCTCCATCGGTCTGGTGTCGTTTGCGGCCATCGCCCAGTTCGCGCCTGCGTTCTTCGGCGGGCTGATCTGGCGCAACGCCACGGCGCGCGGCGCCATCGCCGGCATCGTCTCGGGGTTCGGCGTGTGGGCCTACACGCTGCTGCTGCCATGGATCATCGAGGCCGGCTGGATTCCGCGCTCGGTGCTGACCGATGGCCCGTTCGGTCTGGGCTTTCTGGCGCCGCAGGCGCTGTTCTACCTGCGCTTCGAGCCGCCGCTGACGCACGGCGTGCTCTGGAGCATTGCCACCAATATTCTGGTGTTCGTGACGGTCTCGCTGCTGAAGGCGCCCGAGCCGGTCGAGCGCCTGCAGGCGCACGTGTTCGTCCTCGATAGCGACCTGCCGCCGCCGCCGATGTCGCCGTCGTTCCGGCTGTGGCGCACGTCCATCACGGCCGGCGACCTGCAGCACACGGTGGCGCGCTACCTGGGGGCGGAGCGGGCCGGGCGATCGTTTGCCGAGTACGCGGAGAGCCGCAACGTGCCGTTCGCGCCCGATCGGGAAGCGGACATCGAGTTGCTGCGCTTTACCGAGCACCTGCTGGCGAGCGCCATCGGTGCTGCGTCCTCGCGCCTGGTTCTATCCTTGCTGCTGCGCCGCAGCGACGCCGGCAGCCAATCGGCCTTGCGCCTGCTGGACGATGCCTCCGAGGCGCTGCAGTACAACCGCGATCTGCTGCAGTCGGCGCTCGATCAGGTGCGGCACGGCCTCAGCGTGTTCGACAAGGACATGCGGCTGATCTGCTGGAACCGCCAATTCCGCGAGCTGCTGAACCTGCCGACCGAGCTCGGCCGCGTCGGCGCACCGCTCGAGAAGCTCCTGCGCACCTGTGCCGAACGCGGCGACTTCGGACCCGGCGACATCGACAAGCTGGTCGGCGACCGGCTGATGAAGCTGGCGGTGACGCACGACGTCTTCCAGGAGCACGTCGACGGCGGCAAGCGCATTCTCGAGATCCGCACGAGCCCGATGCCCCAAGGCGGCATCGTCACCACCTATTCCGACATCACCGAGCGCGTCGAGGCCTCCGAGGCGCTGGCGCGGGCCAACGAGACGTTGGAGCGGCGCGTGCGCGAGCGCACGGGTGAGCTGCTCGAGGTCAACCAAGCGCTGGCGGTCGCCAAGCGCAAGGCCGACGAGGCCAACCTCGACAAGACGCGGTTCTTGGCGGCAGCCAGCCACGACGTTCTGCAGCCGCTCAATGCGGCGCGGCTCTATGTGACGAGCCTGGTCGAGCGTCCGCTCGGCGGGCACGAGGCGACGCTGGCGCGCAACGTCGACGCCTCGCTCGAGGCGGTGGAGGAGATCCTCGGCGTGCTCATCGAGATCGCGCGCCTCGACACGGGGCGGCTCGAGCCCGACATCACCGACTTTTCCCTGCAGGAGGTGTTCGAGCGGCTGGAGGTGGAATTCCAGCCGCTGGCGCGCGAGAAGGGGCTCGAGCTGCGCGTCGTTGCAACGCGTGCGTGGGTGCGCTCGGACCGGCGGCTGCTGCGGCGCGTGCTGCAGAACCTCGTCTCCAATGCGATCAAGTACACGGCCGCCGGCAAGGTGGTGCTGGGCGTGCGCCGGCGGGGCGCCGAGCTCTCGGTGCAGGTTTGCGATACCGGTCCGGGCATCCCCCAGGCCAAACGCGCGCTGGTGTTCAAGGAATTCGAGCGGCTCAAGGAGACGGCGAGCGTGGTGCGGGGTCTGGGCCTCGGCCTGTCGATCGTGGAGCGCATCGGCAAGGTGCTCGGCCACCGCATCGTCCTGCAATCGGAGCCTGGGCGGGGCTCGACGTTCTCGGTCGAGCTGCCGCGTGCCGAGCCGCGTGCGGCCGCGGCGCCGGGGGCCGCAGCGCCCTTCGCCGGCCGCATTGCCGGCCTGACCGTGCTGTGCATCGACAATGAGCCCGCCGTGCTCGCCGGCATGCGCGCGCTGCTGCAGGGATGGGGCTGCGCGGTGCTGACCGCCCGGGGCGGCGAGGACGCGATCGAGCAGCTGCGCGAGACGGCCCGCAACCCGGACATCATCCTCGTCGACTACCATCTCGATGAGGGTACCGGCCTGCAGGCCGTGACAGCCCTGCGCGCCGCCCTGCCATCGCAGGCGCCGGTGATCATCATCACGGCCGACCCGTCCGCCGAGGTGCAGCGCGAGGCGCGCCGGCGCGGCTGCGCTCTGCTGCGCAAGCCGCTCAAGGCGGCAGCGCTGCGCGCGCTCATGTATCAGCTGAGCCGCCAGCGCACGATCGCGGCGGAATAGGGGTGTCCGATCTTCTGGTCGGACACCATGGTGCGGCGGCGAGAACCGGTGCTGTAGGTGTTGGCCTATCCCCGCTCCAAGTCTGAAAGGACGACCATCAGGCCTTCGATGCTGCCGGTTTCAGCGTAGTGCTGGGCTTGAATTACGAGTCTGATCTTCTTGGCGAGCAGAGCCAGCTGCCTGTGTTGATTCTCGGTCCTCTTTCTCGAGGTTTCAACCTCGATACCCTCAGCCTCGGCCATGATGCGACGCACTTCAGCCAGTGTCTTCTCATTGTTGATGCCAGCTCTCTTGATGTACTCCTTCAGGCTCTTCAAGCCTTCCGCCGCAATCTCGCGAGCCTCGTCTTTGACGGTCTTCGATTCCTCGGGGTCGATGATGGCGTCAAGCACATTGCCCAAGGCCACATTGAGCCTGGTCTTGAGGCCCTGGCGCGTCGGAGCGACGAGCGCAAGCGGTGGTTGCCCACCTCGCTTCTTCAGCGTTTCCTTTTCCCAAGCTTCGCGACGCACGGCAACGAACGTGTGCACGATAAGGCGCGTAGCTTGGATAGCCTTTGGCGATTTTACGATCGTGGCCGCCATGACCACTCCGTGCTCGGTAAATACACGAGGCGGGTAGCGAACGCCGCCCCACTCTGAACTTGAGGTCGCTATTTGCGACCTCAAGTCTTCAAACTCTTCCCTTGATAGACGGAAGGCGAAGTCGTCTCCAAATTTCTCTTGGTTTCTATTGACTTGCTCGTTCAGTCTCTTGGTCTCGACCGCAAACAGTCGCGCGACGTCCTGATCCAAGACAACGCGCTCGCCCCGGATTTCGTGGACCCGAATAGGCGACTTGGCATCAAGTGGAGTGGGGGTGGGAAGTTGCGTCTTCACGTGCAATCCATCTCGAGGTCGCAAATTGCGACCTCGAGATGCGCCATGATCAGACCGCTGCCAATACCCCTTCCGGTCCGATCGCTCGGGCCGGTGACAGCCAACCTCAATTCGGGCGCTGCCAGTCGCCGACGCTGCCGATCCGGTTGATGGCGATGACCGCCTGCGTGCGGCTGTCGACGCCGAGCTTCTGCAGGATCGCCGAGACGTGCGCCTTGATGGTCGCCTCGGAGACGCCGAGCTTGAAGGCGATCTGCTTGTTCAGCAGCCCCTCGCCCAGCATCATCAGGACGCGCACCTGCTGCGGCGTCAGCGTCGAGAGGCGCGACACGAGCTCGGCGCTTTCACCGGTGGGCACCTGGCTCAGATCGACATCGGGCGGCAGCCACACTTCGCCGCCGATGATCTTGCGGATCGCCTCGCGGATGCGCTCCACCGGCTGCGACTTGGGGATGAAGCCGGAAGCGCCGCAGTCGAGGCATTGCCGGATGGTGGTGGCGTCGTCGCTGGCCGACACGATCACCACCGGTATGGCCGGATGCTGGGCGCGCAGATAGAGGAGCCCCGACACGCCGTGCACGCCGGGCATGGACAGGTCGAGCAGAACGAGATCGGTCTCGCCCGCCGTCTCCAGCTTGCCCGTCAGCTCGTCGAGCGAACCCGCTTCCAGCACCTCCGCGTCCGCGAACGAGGCGCGCAGCGCCTGGCTGAGCGCGCCCCGGAACAGAGGATGGTCATCGACGATGATGAACCGGTAGTCCGCCATACGTGTGCGCGCGCCCCCGCGTCCATTCGATTGCCGGCCCGGGGGCCGCCCGGCCGGGGCGGTCCCGTGACCATCGGCTACGTGATCGGAATCTAGCGGCATTTTGCGGGATTGGCTAATGTCGGCCTGCCGGCCGGTGAATGCGTGCCCGCGCACCGGAATTCTGCGTGATCGGCGCGCGCCGCCGCAGTGCAACCACGAATCGGCGCAAATGTCCGCTGGTGCGCGGCCGCCGCCCAAAACGCTTCAGCGGCCGCGGCACGTTGTTCCTGCGGCCACGACCCGAGAGAGAGCCATGATCGAGCGCAACGAGCGCAAGCCGTACTGGCGGCATACCAAGGTGCAGATGCTGACGAGCCTGCTCCCGTTCGTGCTGGCCATGATCGTCCTGCCGCTCTACGCCGACACCCTCAACAGCAAGCGCATCCTGGGCATCCCGCTCGGCTACTTCCTCGCCTGCCACGGCCTCATCATCATCGCCTTCGTCACGATCGCGGCTTTCGTCAACCGGCAGGACGCCATCGACCACTGGCACGGGGCGCACGAGGACTTCTAGACCCCATATGGCTTTCACCTCGCGCACCCGCCTCGTCAACCCGCGGCTCGGGACCTACTTCGGCATCTTCACGGCGGCCTTTGCGGCGCTGGTGCTGATGGCGATGATGCTCGAGCAGCTCGGCGCCGCCGACGGCATGGTGCGGCTCGCCATGTTCGCTGGGCCGGTCGGGCTCTACATCGCGATCGGCCTGGGCGCGCGGGCCCATGAAAGTCTCGACTATTTCGCCTGCGGCCGCCGCGTGCCCGCGTTTTTCAACGGCCTCGTGCTGGCCATCACCGCGCTCGGGGGAGCGGGCTTCCTGGCGCTGACGGGCTCGCTCTTCATCGTCGGCTTCGACGCGTTTTGCCTCAGCATCGGCTGGTACGCCGGCCTCGTGTTCATGGGCGTGCTGTTTGCCCCCTTCGTGCGCAAGTTCGGCGCCTTCACACTGCCGGCCTTCCTCGGCCGCCGCTTCGAGAGCCGCACGGTGCGCATCGTCGCGGCGGCGGCCTTGTCCGTCCCGATCCTGCTGCTGCTGGCGGCGGAGGCCCGCTTTGCCGCCTACGCGGCGGCCTGGATGCTCGGCCAGTCCGAGACGATGATGGCGGTGCTGGTGGTGGTGTGCGCCACGGTGATCGTGTTCGCCGGCGGCATGCGCTCGCTGACCTGGTCGAGCGTCGCCAAGGCGATCGCGGCGCTGCTGGCGCTCGCGGTGCCGGCAACCGTCGTCGCCCTCATGATCTCCAACCTGCCCCTGCCGCAGATGACGCACGGCAACATCGTGCGCCTCGTCACCCGCATGGAGGTCGTGCGCGGCGTCCCCATCATACTGGCCCCGTCATCCGCCTTCGATCTGCCGGGGATCGCCATGGAGCCGCTGGTCAAGCGCTTCATTCAGTCCTTCGGCAGCGTCGGCAGCCTGAGCTTCATCGTCATGTCGTTCGTGATGGCGGCGGGGATTGCGGCCTCGCCCACCCTCCTCGCCCGCTCGGGCACGCCGCCCGGCGTCTACGAGGCCCGCAAGTCGCTTGGCTGGGCGGTGCTGGTGACCGGGTTGGTGCTTCTCACGCTGCCGGCGGTCGCCGTGTACCTGCGCTATCTGGTCATCGACCAGGTCGTCGGGCAGCCAGGCGACAGTGTGCCGGTGTGGTTCCAGCTGCTGCAGCAGGCGGGAATCGCGCGCGTCACCTCCAAGGCGCAGCTGCTCACGCTCGGCGGCATCAGCTTCGAGCGCGACGCAGTCCTCTTCTCGCTGCCGATTGCCGCGGGGCTGCCGCAGGTGCTGGTGCATCTGGCCCTGGCGGGGGCGCTGGCGGCGGCGCTCGCGGCGCTGGCCGCCTCGCTGACCGCCATCGCTGCCATCCTGGCAGAAGATATCGTGCACGGCCTGCCGAGCGGGACCACGCCGGAAGCCGCGCGCATCACCACCGCGCGCATCGCCCTGCTCGGGGCGGCGTTCGTGACCGTGTGGCTGGCGATCGCCGCACCGGCCGATCCGCTGCAGCTGTTCTTGTGGGCCGTGACGCTGAGCGCCGGCGTGTCCTTCCCCGTGCTGTTGCTGGCGATCTGGTGGAAGCGCGCCAATGCCATGGGGGCGCTGGCCGGCATGATCACCGGGTTTGCCGTCACCGCGTTGCTGATGCTGCTCGGCGAAACCGGCGCGATCACCTGGCCGAGCGCGCTCGCCGGCGCCATCGGCCTGCCGGTAGCGCTGGCGGCTGGTGTCGCGGTCAGCCTGGCGACGCCGGTGCCGGGGCGTCAGGTGCTCGACATCGTGCGCGAATTGCGCGTGCCGGGCGGAGAGACCCTGTATGACCGCGAGATGCGCCTCCTGCGCCTCAAGAACCGCGCGCCCGGCTGATTTTCCCGCCGACGCTTTCGGCCCTGATGTTGCCGGTCCGTAACTTGCACAGCTTGCCCGCCGGCATGTAACCATAGGCGCCCGGCCTGGGGACCCTCCGCGGCCGCTCGGCAACCACAGGATGCGACGCACGATGTCGGCACGTGAGCGGCTCGGTCTCTACCCTGCGATCGAGCCTTATCGCCAGGGGCGGCTCGAGGTCGGCTGCGGGCACGAGATGTATTTCGAGGAATGCGGCAACCCCGACGGCAAGCCGGTGGCGATCGTGCACGGCGGGCCGGGCGGCGGCTGCAACTCCGCCATGCGCCGCTATCACGATCCCGCGCGCTACCGCATCGTGCTGTTCGACCAGCGCGGCTGCGGCCGCTCGCTGCCGCACGCCAGCCTCGAGGCCAACACCACCTGGCATCTGGTCGCCGACATGGAGAAGCTGCGCACCCATCTCGGCGTCGACCGCTGGCAGCTGTTTGGCGGCTCGTGGGGCTCGACCTTGTCGCTCGCCTATGCCCAGACCCACCCCGATCGCGTCACCGAGCTGGTGCTGCGCGGCATCTTCCTGTTGCGGCGCGAGGAGCTGCGCTGGTTCTATCAGGGCGGCTGCAGCTGGATGTTCCCCGAGGCGTTCGAGGAGTTCAAGAAGGCCATCCCGCAGGCGGAGCGCGGCGACATGATCGCCGGCTATTACCGCCGCCTCACCGATCCCGACCGCGCGGTGCAGATCGCTGCTGCGCGCGCCTGGTCGGTGTGGGAGGGCAGCACGCTCTCCCTGCTGCAGGACCCCGAGCGGGTGCGGCTGTTCGGGGCCGACAGCTATGCCATCGCCTTTGCCCGCATCGAGTGCCACTATTTCGTCAACCGCGGCTTCTTCGAGAGCGACGACGCGCTGCTGATCGGGGCCGAGCGCATCCGCCACCTGCCCTGCGTGATCGTGCACGGCCGCTACGATGTGGTGACGCCCGTCAAGAACGCCTGGGACCTCTCCCGCGTGTGGCCGCAGGCGGACCTGCGCATCGTCGCCGACGCCGGCCACGCCATGACCGAGCCCGGCATCGTGCACGAGCTGGTGGGTGCGACGCGGAAGTTTGCAGGCGGCGCGGGGCGCTGAGGTGGGGCCTAGGGCCTGTCGTCAGTTGAGTAGAGTCTGTCGAGCCACGCCGCATCAAAAATCGTGCGCGGCGGTCGTTGTCGTCGTCAGTCGAGGGATTCCCAAATCACTTTTTCTCTGACTCATGGGCTG